>Ga0209339_1000493_pt1 | contig 14454 bp, 6 predicted proteins | sample OlaalgELextract3_FD_187376 | JGI IMG/M metagenome (GOLD analysis project Ga0209339, IMG submission 187376) | Olavius algarvensis symbiont microbial communities from Tuscany, Italy - Type A ELBA extract 3 (SPAdes) (version 2) | ecosystem: Host-associated > Annelida > Digestive system >... | reverse complement strand
AACCTCTAATGCGCTGGACACACTAGTACTTAGCGAACAAGAATGTTTTCAATGAACGTCTGAAAGACTCGTCACTACACGTCGGATCACGGAGGTCAGCTGACAGCGAATTCCAAGTCATTGGCCTGGTTAGCGCATGATCGAACATTGTGAGGGAGATTGTTCCAGAGGGTGGGGGAAGAAACGGAAAAAGCATCAGAAGCAAAGTCAGATCTAACAAGCGGAATGACAAGTAAAGCACTGGTGGAGGGTCTTAATGTTCTAACAGGCTGGTAGGGTTGGATTAGCTCGTTGAGATAATTTGGTTGTAATAGAATGGTTTTAATACGATATGACGTTTTATTTACAGTTTACAGTCATCACAGACACAGCAGGGAATTGTACTGTATGTCTTAAGAGTTTGCTAATAACAAATCCGTTTATACGTCATTAAACACTGTTTATAAACAATCCGTTGTCTGATTGGGAGCCAGTGAAAGTCACGACGAAGATCAGTAGAAGAGTAGTTTTTGTTGTTTTTATTTTCAGGGGTCACTGTCTAGGGGGTCGATGTGTTTCACTGTGTGAATACAATGACCGACAGTCTTGCATCTGTGATAAAGGTTTGCTGACTGTTTCTTTAAATGACTGCATTACTTAGCGCATGTAATTACTTGTCTGTAGAAAGTACAAAATGTAAAAGTTAATTACTTGAGATACATTATGTAATACTTTATAAAGTAGTAGCTGTAATACCCATCCTCTTTATGGAGTGAATTGGCACCCGTGCCGCCTCCATTCTCACACCTATGGCATTGGCCCCAACTCTGTGCCTCTCGGTGCCTATGCTGCTACCATTTTCGTCCTATGGCATTTGCTCTGCCTCTGTCTCTGTCAGTGCCTGTGGCGTCTCATTACGGCGCTGTGACCTTGACCTTGACCTTGACCTCGACATGTCTAAAACACTCGCTAGGTCAAGGTGAATCCCATGTGCCAAGTTTGGTCCTGATTTGCCCAGCCGTTTGGTGGACTATGCAGACATAGTGACAAATATAACCTACAAAACTTTATAAAACAAACGTGTCAGCCTGATTGATAGCGGCCCTCCCTAACAACGTATGTAGGCTAACACAGCGAGCCTTTTGCTGCGAGCTGGCTGTCGTGTCGCCGGCCTACAGCCAGTTAATCTGCCTAATGGTGTGTCAGTAGGTTCAGTAAATGGCACAGTCACGGGACAGACAGACAGACAGACAGATGGCTGGGGTGTAATGCATAAGCAGCCTCGTGAGGGAGGGTCACTGATAATAGTAATAATAGTAAAATGAACAATCCAGATGCAGCCACATTACGGGTATCGTGTTGGTGAGAAAGAGTTAAACTAATTCGTTATGATGAAAATATAGAACATTACTGTATTTTCTGGACTATAAGTCGCAGTTTTTTATTGCCACGGAGGTGGGTCATGTTATTCTCCGGTGCGACCTACATGTCGACACATTCATCAGCATGCCTCGTAACCTGGGTAAGGAACCATTAGGCTACTGACTGATAGCTGTATCCCAGTGGGTTGCATTGAGGAATCATGAGCCATGCGTTATGCAGGAGGCAGACCGTCATCGTGGGTGGGTGAGGGATTTGACCTGTGCAGTGGCGTTAGGTGCGTACTATCCGGGCCAATGTTCTGGGCGGCAGTTACGCTGTTACCGGTATAAGGCAATGGGGACTTGAGACGTGACTCTTTCTCCACGGAGGGAGGGAAGGGCAGCAGCGGTGTAGGACTGTGGGTAAATACTACATTGGCACTTGCGATGACAGTTATCAGTGTCGGTGGCTAGCTTGGCGTACGGCGGCTGTGAAGTGACAACCGTTGGGTCAGTGGCAGCACTAATTGTCGGGACCGTATGCTGAACTCGCTCGCTGTGGTACACGTCGGCGACACAGGGCCGACGTAGTGTTTACTCACACCTGGCAGAAGGGCAGTACACCGTTGTTTAGATCTATGCATGTCTGCTGGCCCGTGCAACTTATACAACGGTGCGACTTATGTATTGATCTTTCTGGCAAATAGGCACATTTTATGGGCATGCGACTTATACTTCGGAGCGACCTATAGTCCGGAAAATACGGTACCAGAATGTTTTAGACCAAGCCCAACAACTTAAGTCTATAGTCTGTCTAAGCATACAGTTTGCAGCTAACGTCCACATACATCATTGCATTTATTTAATACCTCTACCAGGAACGTTATGTTTTTGTATCGTTTTGTTAGTGCGTTGGTTGGTCTGTCTGTTTGTGTCTGCTGGATTACTTGAGAAGTTGTGGTTGAATTTTTGTGAAATTGTTAGCAGCATTAGGTCGTGAGACAAAAAAAAATTATACGATTAGATTTGGGAGGCAATTTGGGTCCAGGGATTTGTTTTCACTGTATTTGACACTGTAAAGTTATCCTGTATGTATGCAATATAACCACTGTGAGAAATTATGCTATTACGAGACATGTATTGCAGTGGAGAAATCCCAGTGTCATATGACAACTGACATCAGCATGCATGATCAAGATTGGCAGAAGTTGCAGCTCTGTGAGTGCTGTCTAGATGATGTTCAAAAATGTCAGTATGATTATGTTTGCAGTGGAAGACTCATGCAAATGGTGTTGCAGTACCGGTACCAACACTAGCTGTTCGCCATATGCTAACAATCTGCTGCCTGAGGGCATGCCGTGTCTGCAGGGCTATTGTAATGCTGTGGTATGTTGTCATTGGCTTTTATCTATACATCGTCGGCATCATCGTGTATTACTAGGAGTTCATTGTGCACTTGTAGCCAGCAGCCTTGAGAGTTTTCAATCTTGAGCCGTGTTAACTGCTTCAGTGAATGTGAGATTGTGGGACTTGAGGTCGTCTTGAACTGCCTTCATGATGGGTAAGGGTTTCACCTTGGGAGTCTCAGTCACTGCCAGTCACACCACTCAAAATTGCAGACTCTATACTGTGTCTCAAAAAAATGTGCCGACTTTATAAGCTGTAGTTTCAGCATGCATGGACTACTTGACAATTTTGGGTAAATAGCATCAGCACACTATAAAAAGTTTTATTTTATTTTTACTTACTTTATTCATTTATTTGCTGCAATGCAACTGACACAAAAGATAACATGTTTTCCTTGCTAGACTGTTGGTGGCTTTGAAAAGAGCCAGTTTTAGTTTAGCAGATGTTCAAAGTGATGTACTTTTGCCTTCACACATGCATGTATGTAACTAGCAGTGAGTGACATTTTGCGATGCACTTGCCCATTTGTCACTGAGGCACTGCTTCAAGTCACTGGTGTCGCATTATTTCCGTTGCATCTATTTTAAAGCAAATAACGTAAGTAAAACTGATGGTATAGGTATAGTAGAGTTTAACGTCCCACTCGACACATTATAGGTCATTTCGGAGACGGTTTTACGGGTCATATGATGCAACCAACAGGGTCATAGCACTGAAGGACGATGGTTAGTCAACCACGTCAAGGGCCAATCCCACCAGGCTCAGCTCATTAAAAGGTAAAGAGAAGGATGTAAGCCAAAAAAAAATTTATGTATCTATATAGCACCATTAAGACCGAAGACACAGAGGCACTTGGAAGATAGAGAGCTAAACCAAGCAAGATCAAAGCCCGATACAGTCAACCAACCTGTAAGAACTGCTCCTATCTTTGTGCACCATTATAATAGTACACAATACTGTCAGACAGAGACAGTTTTCATTTTATTTATATTCCCCTTCCTCCAGACCAACATCACATCTCAGATGTGGCCAACTGGAGGTGAGGGGATCAAGGAAGGAACAAGGAATGTTGAGTGTGCATATCAAGTATATTGATGCTGTTTACCCACTTTACCCAGAATTATCAAAATTAGTCCGTGCTTGTCGAATACTACAGGTTGCTAAAGTTGGCATGTTTTTCTGAGACACAGTGTAGGATCACTGTTTACAACTTTACAGTGACTCACAGTCGTTGTTCGTGAAAAGTTGACGGAGACAGTTTGACAAAACATTGTATTTTATGTATTCGGCTAGAATGACTTTGTGGATGGTTTTGCGTCAAGTTTGTAAGGAAAAGGGTTTGTCTCGTGTACGTAATTATCTGTCAGATTATTTTGTAGTCAGTTTTGGGGTTTAATTTTTGTCACGGCCCTGCTTACTTACTCACTCCTTTTGAAAAGAGGGGTTACCATTGTGACAGTGACATAGTGCTGAGATAACCACCGCTATTCGATCGCGAACTTTAACTTCAACTTGACAGTAATACGTTTAGCACGGTATTAGCACACATCGTTAGAGTTGGAGCATACAAGCAGTAGTAGCTGCAGTTTCTGGCTGTGTACTTTTCTGTTGTGTCTAATGTCATTAATGTAGGTAGAATGTGTGAAGATTATTCAACATTCTGTCGTGTTTAATTGTCATTAATGCAGGCTGAATGTGTGAAGAGAATTCAACATTCTGTGGTGTCTGATTGTCATAAATGCAGGGTGAATGTGTGAAAAAAACATTCTGTCATGTCTAATTGTCATTAATGCAGGGAGAATGTGTGAAGAGAATTCAACATTCTGTGGTGTCTAATTGTTATTAATGTAGGGAGAATGTGTGAAGAGAATTCAACATTCTGTCGTGTCTGATTGTCATTAATGTAGGGAGAATGTGTGAAGAGAATTCAACATTCTGTTATGTCTAATTGTCATTAACCTAGGGAGAATGTGTAAAGAGAATTCAACATTCTGTGGTGTCTAATTGTTATTAATGTAGGGAGAATGTGTGAAGAGAATTCAACATTCTGTTGTGTCTAATTGTCATTAATGCAGGGAGAATGTGTGGAGAGAATTTAACATTCTGTTGTGTCTAATTGTCATTAATGTAGGGAGAATGTGTAAAGAGAATTCAGCATTCTATTCCTCGTTTATGGAACGTCATCGAAGACTTCACTGTCAGCAGCTTCGGTCAGAATTATTGTTGTATTAACTTAATTGTTTAGCTCATCCGGGCCTATCAGGCTGGATGAGCTATTGTAACGGTGAAGCTTCCATTCGTCTGTCTGCCTGTCCGTCAGCATTTCATATAAATCGCTTCTTCTCCACAGTTCTCAACTGACTGCAGTTCTATTTAATTTTTTTCTGATAGCCCTATCTAAGGGTCATATAGCTTCTACACAGATTGTATTAATTAATTATAAATTATTGATGGGATATCCCAGCTTAGGAGTTTGCCGATTACCAATCCAGATCCAGATCTAGAACAAGTGAGCTATGGACCAATCACCTGGGGCGTGTTCAACAGCCTACCGGTCGAATAGGCCGGACCATTGGGACGACCTAATGTTAGACAGGTCAGCTGTTGGACAACTTTCATCTTTCGTCCTCATCCAGTATAACAAAATGGCAGCGATTGCCGGCAGGTGATACACTACGTAGTGTATCGCCTGCCGGCAATCGCTGCCATTTTGTTATTTTGAATAAGGATGGAAGTTGTCCAACAGCTGACCTGTCTAACATTAGGTCATCCCAATGGTCCGGCTTATTCGACCGGTAAGCTGTTGAACACGCTCCTGATGAGCTATAGGCTCATTGGGCCTGTCTTTATGCTATAACTACCTTGCTGTGTAGGAGGCAGCCACAGGGTTACCACTATTTCTGGAAAACTGGAGAAATCGGGGAATTTGTGTAGTCGGGAAAATTTTTTGCAACACAACCTTTTTAATGTGGTTGTAATACTATTCTTATCGCCTAGTTGAACGTTTGTTGAAAACTCTGGAACAATCTCCCATAGGATGTTCGATCATGCGCTAAACAGGCCACTTTCAAATCGCGACTAAAATCACACCTTTTTTCTCTCGCCTTTACCATCTAGTCACTCCATGCGTCTGCGCCCCGATTCTTTTTAAGATCCCTGGCGCTATATAAATTTTATTTGTATTTGTTTGTATTTGTATTGAACATTTTGCTTATAGTCAACGGCTTAAATCTGCGATCTATAGAAGTTTACTGATCTGCGATTTGTATTGAACATTTAGCTTATAGTCAACGGCTTAAATCTGCGACCTATAGAAGTTTATTGAACAGAATAAAACATTACAGTCTGTATTGATGAATTTTGTGGATTTGTTTGAATTGTCTGCTGATAATTTGTCTGGAAATGTCGGCGGAATTTTTTCTGTCCAAAGTAGTAACCGTGCAGCCAGTGAGCTATTGTTTTCGGTAGTGTTTGTTTGTTTGTTTGTTTTTGTTTGTTTTTTCGACAGCAAGATTACAGGAGAACAGTTACAGCCATCATTCATGAAACTTTGAGAGTAGAGCGGCAATGGCTCTAAGAGTATGCCGTTAAATTGTTGGCCGTAATGGGCCAAAAAACCTAGATCATTGTGCCAGTAAAAACCGTGATAGACTGATGATGCCGTCAAGAGAATGTTACTAAAATGCGTGGGGTGAGGTTAACTGTGCTTGTGTCATTTGATTATATTTCATCGATGCACTGTTTGCAGTATTTCCTATGTCAGGAAACCGACTTTGTTTAACACTGTAATGGTCACTGGCAATTATGGAGCCACATCGAATACTATGAAGTTGGTTCACCTGCCATTAATGGGTGGGCTGTTAAATTTGGTACAGCAAGGATGGGACTGGGTGAGGCCGCAGCTGTACCAAATGCACAGTAATGCCCACCCATCAACGGCCAGTGTACCAATCACCGTATTGCTGTATAATGGTCCGTTCATAGACAATAGAATATTAAATCTCTAGACTGAATAGTCCTTGGGAATTTCCATTGGGAAAATGTCCTCAATTTTCACGTGCTAAAAAATGGCGGACACTTCTAAAGACGGGCTGCTATTGGGCGGAGGAATAGACCACATCACAACTACATCGGTGTTCATGCACGGAAGTTAACAAGTTCTTGCTTGCGTACGTAATATTGTTGAAACACGTTCATTTTCGACAGTATTTGACCTGCTTGCGCGAAAGAATATTTAACTGCTGCAAACGTATTACTGTCACGTTGAAGTTAAAGTTCGCAATCGAATAGTGGTGGTTATCTCGGAGATTATAGGTCGCAGTGGACGCCATTTTTAGCTCGTTACCTGTGGTGACATAATCAGCAAGCAGTACGGGGGCTGTGGGTCCGTTGCTCTGTGATTTTAAACGGTTAACTTAGTTGTGCAGTTTGACACTGTGTAGTTTTTTCTTAGTCAATGTGTCAGATTCTGGTGTGTGCAGTAAGTGAAAAAGAAAAAAATACATTTGCAGATGGCACATAAGTCACTAGTGCACCACAGCAGTGCCATCTGGTCTTCACCGATACTTTTAGTTTTCTCTCAAACATACTGAGCGATGAGGTATTGTCATGTAGAGCAGCTGGCAGACTGTTTCATAGACTGGACAGTAGTAGTCACAAAGGTGTTATTGTCAGTACCATCTCGGAATATAATTCTGTGTTTGTGTGTACAGTAATGATCATGAGGGCAAATATTGTTGGCACAGTCATCGTCCTCTCGCTCATTCTGTGGATTCCAATCTGTGTTATCATCTATTGCATTGTAAGTAGCACCGTTTGAATATGTTCATATGATGTACAACGTTTTCACATAGAAATGACTGAATGTCCTTTCGACAAGAACACAGCTCGGCCGACGGAGTTTCCACGGTGCACCCCAAGCTGTCTGGAATGCGCTTGCATCACAGCTCCGCTCATCATCTGTTAGTCATGAAGAGTTTATAGCTGGGTTGAAAACCCATCTGTTAATACAGGCTTATGGGCACCTCTGAGAATTTTTGTTGAAGAGCGTGTTATTTTACATTTTACAACAACAGACGGACATGTGTATTTAGCAATGTTCCCAAACATTTTTTCCGCACGATGCTATGCATAAACGTGGCCTATGCCATCATGCATGCGGTGTCTGTCTGTCCGTCCATCTGTCATGTTCGTGTATTGTGTCAGTCATATCGTTAAAATTTTTTCACCATCAGGTAGCCAGACCATTCCATACCAGTGTTATACCAGATATTGATCTGGCTGTGAGTGTGAGGTCAATGACTGTTGGAGTGTTGAGTGTCGTCAACAGTTTCGACTGTGGATTAATTTGTAGCACTAAATGGCAGCATCTGTTTATCATACACACCGTCACGATGAAAGGCTGAGCATCAGTGAATCTTGTTTATGACTGCAAGCCTCGATGGGTATGCTGAAAAGAATAGGACAGAATTTAATTGTATGCAGAGATAAATCTGAAGCCAAAGTAACTAATAATAGAAGACTGCACTCGAGGTATTGTATTGTTGAAGCTAACTACAGACCGACACAAAGCATCACATGACCTCTCTGCAACAGCAGAGCTGCTTGTTACGTCAGATTGCACAAATCCATAAAAATGAAAGATAACTGTAGCTTTTGTGATTCATATCAACAAATGATATTGACACAGAAGCTTATTTAATCATTTTAGTTGTCATTCTTTCAGTTCTGTGATGCTGTTTGGGTATTATATTTGCATAGTGAATGGATATGTGTTGATTTTCGACCGCACTATAGATTCAAATATACGGCGCTTAAAATCTTGCACAATACAGATATTTGCCAGATCGGACTTATCGTCATAGTGAAATTGTACAGTGCTTTGACATTTATATCTGGGTAATTATCAGCAACTTGGTACTCAGCAAGCATCTAAGCAGTCCTCTGCTTGGTTTTGTCATTTACTGTAGCTTTGCTGTTAAGTGTTTAATCAGTTGATGGATTGCTCATCATGTTTGATGTGGCATATTTTGAGGCAGCCTTGTGTTGGGCTGGCTGCAAAGGCATTTCTAATGCCAGTCAGCACTACTCTCTGGTTTGCTTTTGCAATCGTTTCAGAGGTTCTGCTCCACAATTGCGTCACCTCGCACTGTTTGCAGTGCTTTCTAAGTCAGGAAACCATCTGTGTTTTACCCTTTAATGGACACTGGCAATTATGGAGCCACATCGAATCATATGAAGTTGGTACACTGGCTGTTGATGGGTGCGGCTGTTACGTTTGGTACAGCGAGGACGGGACTGGGCGGGGCTGCAGCCCGCCCAGGCCCCTCCTCGCTGTACCAAATGTAACAGCCCCACCCATCAATGTCCAGTGTACCAATCACCGTATTGCAGACATGATTTCATGTCAGTGTCTGCTTGTGACTGATGTACAGTGTTCCTTATCAGCCATCCTGTCTGTCATCTCCTTGCCTTCTACCCTGCATGTTCGTGTCTTCTGCCTATACCAGATGGATAACATTTTCTGTATTCTTTTCACAAATGGCAATGCATTTTTCTTGAATTTTACAGACAATGCTATCGTCATGGAGTGCTAGTCCATAAGATAGCTGTTGCAGTGCATGTCTCGAATCCAAATGTATTCTGTGTGAGGTTAGTGAATCTGACAGTTTCCATACCACGTTTTACAGCATTTCAGTGGCCGTCATTTCGGCACAGTATTACACACACACCTTAGACCTTAGTTCGTCCCATGTCAAAGACACATTCGGCCACACGTCGACGCCAGCCTTCTCTGTTGACAGTGAGCTGTTGCGCTACTTCCCAGATCATGCCGATGTTTTTTAAAAATCTTGTTGTACGGTGTCTATCCAGTTCTTTCGTGGTTTTCCAGGCTTTCTTTTTGTATTGCTTATATTCCAGTTTACAGCTTGTCTTGGCAATCTGCTGTCGTCCATTTGCAGAACGTGCCCGAGACATCTCAGTCTTCTCTCTTTTATGATAAGATCTATCTTCTTCAGTTGTGTCCGTGCCTTCACCCTCTTATTACTGCACAGTATAGTGATCCATATTCCATAACTCATCCTTATTTGCCTGCTGAGTGACATTGGCTCAGTACTGACTCTGAGGATGAAGCTTGCTGGAATTAAGAAATTGTCCGATTGGTATAAGATTTGCTTTCTAACTGGTGCAAAATTTGTTGGATACCACTAGTAGAAATCTGGCCGGATGCAGATTCTTAGATGAGATGTTCGTTCATCTGTAGTTCAGATACTGTCAGTTTAGCTTACATTATTTTCTGTCTGCAGTTAAATAAATACGTACTTGTGTCTTTACATTGCAGGATAAGAATGCACAGAAGGAGATCAAAGATAATATAGCCCTGCGCAGTGGAAGGGTTAGTTTCAAGATTGAATGTCACACATACATATCACATGTTGATTTATTTATATGATATTGATATTGATTAATAAGTATGTGGACAGACTGATAGGTGAATGATGAGATGGGTACTAGCAAGGCTGTTTGATACTAACTACACAGGCCTGGAAGCAGACACTGCCACCTAGTGATCGGATCCTGTACTATACATCAGCGAGTTTTTGATTGTAAATATTTGAGTTGTAAAATTTGTTTTAACGTATTAATTTATGTGTTTGTTGTCTGTCCAATGCTATGCAATGCATGGACAGAATATAAATTTACCTGTGTGTGTGTGTGTGTGTGTGTGTGTCTGTGTGTCCGTCACACTTTCTGTCAACTCGCCTACAGGTCAGACTCGTCAAGGGAGTTTTACAGTTGATAGCTTAAAAGACGTGGATTTATGCATGGATGTGCCTTTTGGGGGTCTCGATGATGAATAATCACATTTAGGGGTCCAAAGTCCCCCCAAAACATCATTTTGGGGGCCTGAATTGGCATTTCAAGCCAAATATGTGAACAATTCAAATAGCTATATCGTCAGGTCTGTGTATCAGATTGACATGAAATTTGACGGGCAGCTGCAGCCACCAACAGAGACTTCGTGGGTGGTCTCGTATGGTGGTAAAACAATTCCAAGATGGCGGATGGCCGCCATTTTGAAACGCGTTATATCGCCATATCTCAGTGAAAAATCATCCGATTTTGATGAAATTGTGTACACAGCAGTAGATTTTGAACTGTCACCTTGCGCTTGTTCCAAATGAAAAAGTTGCAGTGGACAGACTTCGAGTTTGACAGAACGCATATATTTCTTGTTTTATTTATTTTTAATCTTCACTGTTTAGTAAATATTCAACAGTTTTGTCACAATTCTAGCCATTGTGACTGACAACACCATATTAGAGACCGACCGAAATTTGGCTCCAGTTGCGGTTTTGGCGCCAAAACTGACCTAAAATTTTGTTTTGGTTACGGTTACAACACCCCATTTCACATTCGTTTTCGGTCGCAATTATACGGCAGACGATTGAAACTGGAGTGAGTGAGCTTGTGGAAGACCTATGACATTAAACGGGATTATATACATTGCACAGGGAATTTAACTTTGAGTTAAAAACGTAATGTTACAGGGATGGACTTTAAGACACAACCATAACATTATATATGCTGAATAGGGATGTGAGATGTGCATGGGGCGATAGTAAAGTGTTGGCCAGAAGTTGCTGGAACGTTGGGCAGCGGGAGACAGACATCAGAACTATGATTGCCCTGACGCATTAACGGCTTCACCTCCCTCGCCCAGTTTCCAGCATTCTCCTGCAGATCTGTCTGTAGGTGGTCCAGTTTTTCCACGTGATACAGGCGGGCGGCATCACTGTACAGTGGCCCTCTGTCACTGGACGCTCGTTTAATTGAAGCATTTCTGTTGGATCGTTGCAAGTCGTATGCAGTCAAGCACGAATGACATGACTAATAGAAATATGTCGACAATCGCGATTTGGAGTTTAGTGTTTAGTTTGAGACAAATGTAAATAATTATTAAATTATTATTTCAATGAGTGTGTGTTGCATGTCTATGTATGGTGGTCTGATTAACAATGGATAGCAGTTGGGCGTATGTTCACTTCCGGTTTCGGTTTCGGTTATGGCCATAAGTGAGCAATGAGTTTCGGCGTAGTTTCGGTTACGGCCGAAACTCATTGCTCACTTATGGTGCCACTTTCGGTTACAGCCGTAAGTGGAAAAAACGACTTTCGGTTGGTCTCTACACCATATATATAGCAAGGTTGTCATGAAGTTATATAGTAGTGTTATGCCACAGTAGTTCCACGTTTGACTGCTAGGATCGCCACTTGTCTGCTTCCATCCTTGTCTAGTAACTAAGTATCAAACAGCCTTGGTACCACTAATGCTCATGTGATAGTCATAATGTTATGACATGTCAGCTGTTGGTTTGTACAATATTAAACAGGACACATTACACAAAACGTTTGAGTAAGTTCACAAATAAAAGTGTGTTTTTGGTATATTATGAAGGGCATGCCACATACATGATGATGATGATGATGTGGTGTATTATACGGATAGGTCATGTCACTTGTGTTTGCTAAGATGGCCACTAGTTGTGTGTTAGTAATACGTGGCCGTTTGTGTAATAGGCCACGTTGTGGATTGTGCCTTGTCTATCTGTCGCGTTTTTTAGTAATGAAATGATCCAGCAATCCTGACATTACTGAGATGATGGCCTGTGTGACACATAACTGGTGGAGCAGCTTGTGATCAAAGAGAGCACCCTTTTTCTTCTTTTCTTTCTTCTGTGTGGTGGCACACGCTCCCTTCACATGCCAGCACTGAGGCCTGCCTTACAGGCTGGCCCAATGTGCAACCCCAAGGATGGGACTAATGTAGTGTAGCACTAGCCTAATGGTGTGTGTAGTGTAGTTGTTGTGCGACTTCCCTTTTTAGAGAGGTGTGTATAAGGGTTAAGGGAGGGAAGTGGAGAGACCTTGTGCTATATTGTGATATATTTACCCTGCTCGGCAAATAACCACTGTTTCACTGGTGGCTAATACCTGCTGCATGATGGACGACCTTAGCTCCCTGCACCCCTTGCGCCGTGGGCCTCATGGTCCAATTTAGTAGCACATGTGAACGGAGCCATTAATGACCGACCAGAGCATACAGCAGGATGCCATCTGTTATCAGTGGTTCAAGCAGCGACTAATATTGAGCATCGCTAAACCCAGCATTAGCCAATCATCATAGATTAAAGAGGACACCGGTCGAACCCGCTGTGCTTGTCTGAGATATTAATCTCTGAATATGCACTTAGTTGACCTGCATGTACCGACGGGCCGCCAGAGCCTGAAGTTGAACCCTGACCTTTGGAGCCTTTTGGCCACACAAGCCAAGTGCACTGCAGTGAGTGAATTATGCCACTGCGCCACCGGGGCAGGCTAAGAGAGCATCCTGAGTGATAGATATTCTGAACCAGAAGATATTTGTTAAGGTTACAAGGTCAGGTTTTCGCTGCCCATCAGTGTGTGCCATTGGGGCTTATAACTCGAAAACAAAATAACACAGGAAGTTCAGATTTGGTAAATTCATGTATTCAATATTCATGCATACCAAACGTAATGCAACATGCTATTTCAAGTTGTGCTATAGTAGGGTTTAATGACCCACTCGACACAATATAGGTCATTGCAGGGACGATTGTACAGTTCAGATGACAACCAACAGTGTCATAGCACTGAAGGACAGTCGTTAGTCAAATCAGGTCAAGTGTCAATCTCACCATGCTGAGCTCGCTATAAATGAATTTAACAAATTTTTTTTAATATATACAGCACCGTGACGACTAAAGATACGGAGGCACTTGGAAGATAGAGCGCCAAACCAAACAAGATCAAAGTCCGGTCCATTCGACCGACCTGTAAGAACTGCTCGTACCATTGTGCATCATCAAGGTTACCTGGCTTCATAAAGTTCATGCACAGAATGAATCAACTGATAAGTGGATTGTCACGTCATTTTCAAGAGATACCTGTGGATGACTGCAGTCTTACAGTGTGTCGGCCATCAGGGTCACACATCTTGTTATTATCATTACCTCCACGAAGGAAGCTATGTGATCGCTACTATTTGCAAAAGTAATCAGCCGGTTTCATTGACATTTGCCGTTATGATTGAGCCTACCAGTCGGAAGAACTTACCAACCTTTGGTGCTGATCTCCAGTTGCGTATTCCAGATCACTTTTCCACTTCCCTCACCACTGAATAATGGGGATTTTAAGACATTTATTACCATTTCTCGTACAGTCACGACACTCGGCAAAATGAGTGACGTTCATAAGTAATGAATCCACAACATTTGTAGGAGCGGTCTGGCAGACTTCTGGGATCTGAGTCCAAATTAATCCGGAAATCCAGATTCAAATCTCCAGTCACTTTTGGTTGAGGTTAGACGCCTTGGGGGAGGTTTGCATTCTCTGAGAACAGTCTAGTACCTGTAGTTGTTATTCATTAGCATGATTGTGATGTTTATTTAATGTGCAGGTGCGTAGTGACGACTCAGGCATCCCACTTAGGCAAGGAACATCTCGTGTGTGAGATCTAACAGTAATGAAATTCCCGCGTATTATGACTTTCTGAAGTATTGCATCAGTGCAGAATCATCTATGATGCTGACATTATCCGACATCTCAGCTAAATTTCCCAAGCATTAAGCTGTGGTTGTGTGACTTCCAGGTTCTCGTATATACTGACTGTACACCGACTTTGT
>Ga0209339_1000492_pt1 | contig 14461 bp, 15 predicted proteins | sample OlaalgELextract3_FD_187376 | JGI IMG/M metagenome (GOLD analysis project Ga0209339, IMG submission 187376) | Olavius algarvensis symbiont microbial communities from Tuscany, Italy - Type A ELBA extract 3 (SPAdes) (version 2) | ecosystem: Host-associated > Annelida > Digestive system >... | reverse complement strand
ATATCGAATATCGAACAAGGAATCATGAATTTCGAAGTAAGGTATTCTATCGATTTAATTCTAACTAAAATAGTCAGAGCGAAGCGAATCCATCATTCGTCATTCGACATTCGACATTCGACATTCGACATTCCAATGTAGTTTCACAAGAGTGTTCAAGGTTCAACGGTTATAAAGAACTCACAGCAGCATGTCAATCGACGATTGTTGCCGATGGTATCCAACCGTAGGCGAAACATTACGGGGCTAAAATACTGAGGCCGTCGAACGCTTGTATTTGGATCTTCGATGATTACTTTTACGGTCGATCACTTCGGATTATCAGGGGAGACGACAATGCTTGAAAAAAGAGACTATGATGTCGTGATTTTAGGTTCCGGCCCCGCCGGTCTGCAGGCCGCCATCCACGCGGCCCGCAAAAAAGTGTCGGTGCTGCTGCTGGGCAAGGAGACCAAGAGCAGCCTTTTCCACGCGCACGTCGAAAATTTCTGCTGCCTGTTCAATGTGAAAGGCGAAGACATGCTCCAGGTCGGCCGCCAGCAAGCCGTCAATTTCGGCACCCGGATGCTGGAAGAAGACGTGCTGCGGGTATCGCCCGCCGGACGGGCCTTTCAAATTATAACCGAGAGCGGGGAGGAGCTGCAAACCCGGTCCCTGATTATTGCCACCGGCACCACCCGCAACAAACTCGGGGTGCCCGGAGAAAAAGAGCTGCTGGGGCGCGGTGTCAGCTACTGTGTCGAATGCGATGCCAATTTCTACAAAGGTGAGGATGTCGCCGTGGTGGGAAGCGCCAGTGCGGCGGTTTCCGGTGCCCTGACCATGCTGGACTACGCCGCCGCCGTACACCTCGTCAGTGACAACCTGGAGGTCACCACCGCCCTTGAAGCGCAGTTGAAAGACAGTGCGGTCATCTTTCATGAAGATCGGCAGGTGAAAGAAATTGCCGGCCGCGACAGCGTGGAATCAATTGTTTTACAGGACGGCTCAGCCATAGCGGTCAACGGAGTCTTCATTGAACTGGGCGCCAAAGGCGTCATGGAACTGGCCACCCATCTCGGGGTGCATCTCGATGACCAGATGAAATATATTCAGACCAACAAGAAGATGGAAACCAATGTTGCCGGCGTATTTGCCGCCGGTGATATTTGCGGCCCCCCCTGGCAGATGGCCAAGGCCGTCGGTGAGGGCTGTGTTGCCGGCATCGGGGCTGCCGGTTATGCCCGCAAGGCCAGAAAGGGTGGGTAAGTAAACAAAATGCCTAAACCGGGCAAGCCGGAATTGAAGATTGAAGATTGAAGATTTGTTGAATCGCTTCGCTCTATCTTTTTTATTTAAAATTTTAGCTCATTTTTTCAATATAAACTAAAACCTTCTTAAATTCGAATAAGAGATTTTCTCTTATGACGTGACAATTAGAATCAATTAGTAACGGTTGTTTAGGAAAACCATTATGCCAGGTAAGACGATACCGAATAGAAGTGAAATTGCCGAAGAACACCAGTGGGACCTCACCCCGCTGTTTGAGTCGGATGAATCCTGGGAGCGAGGGGTTGCCGAAATTGAGTCGCAGCTGGCGTCCTACGATAATTACAAAGGACATCTGAAAGACTCCGCCGGGTTTTTCAAGGAGGCCCTTGAATTTCATCTGGGGCTAGTGCGCAAACTGGAAAGGGTATACACCTATGCCCACCTGAAAAGTGATGAGGACAAGTCCGAACAGCACTACCAGGGATTTCACCAACTGGCGCTTAATTTATTTACCAGAGCCTCCGAAGCGGCAAGCTTCATGACGCCGGAGATACAGGCCATCGACAATGACGTCATCAACCGCTTTCTGGCAGATGAATCGCTGAAAGAGTATAAATTTTATCTTGAAAAAATACTGCGCTACAAACCCCACACCCGCAGCGAGTCCGAAGAGCATCTTCTGGCCATGACCAAAGAGATGGCCAGCGGACCTTCTCAAGTTTTCGGGCAACTGGACAATGTGGATTTGGATTTCGGCAGTGTTACCGATGAAAACGGCAAAGAAGTCGAATTAAGCCACGGGAATTTTTCGACCTTTTTAATCAATCCCGACCGGGACGTACGCCGCAAGGCTTTTTCCCAGTATTATCAAGCCTATCAAAATCACCGGCACACCCTGGCGGCCACCCTGGTAAACTCAATAAAAAAAGATCTATTCTTCAGCCGGGCCAGGAACTTTGCCAACTGCCGGGTTGCCGCCCTTTTCAGCGACAATGTCCCGGACACCGTCTATGACAACCTGATGCAAACGGTCAAGAGCAACCTCGAGCCGTTGTTCAAATACTTAAATTTCAGGCAAAAGGTGCTCGGGCTGAATGAGCTGCACTTTTATGACACCTACGTCCCGCTGATTGAAGACGTCGAGTTTAAGATGCCCTACGAAGAGGCGGTTGAAGTCTGCACTAAAGCTGTCGCGCCTCTGGGCGCAGACTACGGCAAAATCCTCAAACAGGGGTTGCTGGGCGGTTGGGTCGACCGCTATGAGAACCGGGGCAAACGAAGCGGAGCATACTCTTCCGGCTGCTATGACTCGCCGCCCTATATCCTGCTGAACTACGAGGAAAATAATATCAACAGCCTTTACACCCTGATGCACGAAGCCGGCCATTCCATGCACTCCTACTATTCGAAAAAAAACCAACCCTATGCGACCCATGACTACACGATATTCGTCGCCGAGGTGGCCTCGACCTTCAATGAGGATCTGTTGAGCCGTTATCTGCTGGAATTATACCTGGACAATCCGAAAATGAGAGCCTACATCTTGAATCGGGAAATCGACAACATCCGCGCCACCCTGTATCGCCAGACCATGTTTGCCGAATTCGAGAAAATTACCCACAATATCGTTGAGTCAAATCAGCCGCTGACCCTGGATGTGATTAGTGAGCAGTACCGCAATTTGCTTGAAAGCTACTTTGGCAGCGCCCTGGTTCTCGATCCGGAACTGTCCCTCGAATGTCTGAGGATTCCGCATTTTTACTCCGCCTTTTATGTCTACAAATATGCCACGGGGGTTTCGGCGGCGATCGCCCTGGCCGAACGGGTCATTAGCAGGGGTAGTTCGGCCCGGCAGGCCTACCTGGATTTTCTAAAGCTGGGCGGCAGCAAATTCCCCCTGGATGAGCTGCTGGATGCGGGTGTCGACATGAATTCGGCCGAACCGGTGGAACTGGCCATCAAGCATTTCGGCCATCTGGTTGATCAATTGATGGAGATGTATCCGATGAATACTCAGACTAACAACCAGTAAAGAAGTAAATTTAAGATTGCAATAAGTTATATGATAGTCTCGATCTCGGAGTATTGGAGTACTGGAGTGATGGGGTTTAAAAAGAAGATATCAAACCTTCAGCCAATACGCCAACACTCCAGTACAAGGCTGTTTGCCGGATGACATCAGCCGACCCCAAAATTAAACGATAGGGAGGGTAAATAATGAAAAAAGTATTTTCTGTGACTGTAATTATTTTGCTGCTGACGACTTCAGTCTATGCCGAGGGTGGCTACATCTCCGTAAAAAGCGCTCACGACGTCAAGACTACCGCCGATCGGCTTGAAACCGTGCTGAAGCAAAAGGGGATGAACGTATTTATCAGGATTAACCACGCGCAGGGCGCCGAAAAAATCGGCAAAGAATTGCGTCCCACCGAACTAGTCATCTTCGGCAATCCGAAGGTCGGAACACCGCTTATGCAGTGCGCCCAGAGCGTTGCGATTGATCTCCCCCAGAAAGCACTGATCTGGCAGGATTCTCAGGGCCAGGTATGGCTGTCTTACAACGATCCAAACTATCTCGTCGAACGCCATCAAATTGCGGGCTGTGATGAGGTAGTAAAAAAGGTCGCTAAAGCCCTGGGCAACTTCGCGAAAGCGGCGACCATGCCATAGATGAAGGTTTCAGGTGTCGGGTTTCAGGTGTCAGCCCAGCCGCCGCCAAAAAAACGGCCGATTTATTCGAAAGATAAACCAATAGTTCACCGCAGAGCTCGCAGAGAACGCTGAGAAAGAAAATTTAAAATAGTCTGTTGTTTATTGTCCGTGGTCCGCTGCAAAATTCGAACCATAAACTCTGCATCCCGAACCTTGAACCCTGAACCTTGAACCCTCCAAACAAAGGAGCAGCATATGAATACGGGTTTAATTCTTGTAGACATCCAAAACGATTACTTCCCGGGTGGTCGGATGGAACTGACGGGAATGGAACGAGCCGGTTTGAAAGCGGGTGAATTATTGTCAAGTTTTCGCTGGAGCCAATGGCCGACATTTCATATCCAGCACATCGCCGCTCAGAAAGGTGCTACATTTTTCCTGCCCGAAACCGAGGGGGCCGAAATTCATCAAAGTGTTGCCCCCCGGGACGGTGAAATTGTCATTCAAAAACATTATCCCAACAGCTTCCGGGAGACATCGCTCCTGCAGGAAATTGAAAGACACGATGTGAAAAAATTGGTCATCTGCGGCGCCATGAGCCACATGTGTATCGATGCCACGACCCGCGCGGCATTTGACCACTGCTTTGACTGCACAGTTGTGCAGGATGCCTGTGCCACCCGTGATCTGGCATTTGCCGGCCAAAAAATTGCCGCAGCGGATGTCCACGGCTCATTTATGGCGGCCCTGGGCTCGGCTTATGCCCAGGTAATCAGTTCGGATGAATTGGACCTAGGTTGAACAGTTCACCGTTCCCGGTTCCCGGTTGAAGTGCCCTTCACCGATAACTAACAATCGTATTAGGCGTCAATCGGGTCCGAATCAATGTTTGATCCAGTGAGTGAAAGGCCAATCCCAATAGTGGAGTATCAGATTAATAAAATCAACATGTTATAGCCTTCGAACCTTTGAACCTTTGAACCCTGAACTCTGAACCTAATTGAATAATGGAGGCAGCAATATGAGTCCTGAAACACCCGGTTGTTATGATGATGGGGGATATCCAATTGAAGTCAAGGTCATCAGCCAGCAGGGAACCTGCCATTTTGGGCATCAAGTTGATGATGTAGTCGTTTTCGACGGTCAGACCGTCCAGGGAAGAATTTGCATCAGTGCGCTTTACAGCCTGATGCCCAAAGTATTCGCTATGCGGTACGGCGCCCAATTCCCATGGCTGAAAGACAACAAAGACGTTTCCACCCATGCCTGCCCGGATGCTTTCAATCCGGTGGTCTTTGAGGTTCGCCGAATTCGCAAATGACACGATCCATCCGCTTCTTTCACCGATCAGGGACTATGCTTTTTCCGAGCACGCTCGGAAAAAGTCGCCCCTGCGGGGCAGCAACCGCGAAGTTTATAGGATTTGGGTTTCGGGTGTCTGGGAACTGAGGCGCTAAATCCTGACACCTGAACACTGACACCTGAAACCTTTCAGTATCTTACAACATGATACCAGAAAAAGGGTCCTAAGGAGCTCAATCGTGCCGAAAGAGACCAAACCCCCCGTTGCCATGACCGACACTTTCGACAAGCTAGATATCAGGGTTGGCAGAGTGGTCGATGTCGAATTGGTGGAGCGAACCCGTAAACCGACCTATAAAATGGAAATTGATTTCGGAAAGTATGGTAAACGGGTCAGCTACGGACGTTTTACGCAGCACTCGATTGAAGAGGTAAAAAATAGATTGGTCCTGGGAGTATTGAATATAGGCACTCACAAAATGGGTGATGTGGTATCCGAAGTTTTGGTGCTCGGGGTTCAATTCCCCAAAGCGGACAGCGGGGAAGCGACCTTTGTTTCTCCAGCGACCCAGGCCAAAGTTGGCAGCAAACTATTCTAACACAATGTATTTCAGTATTGGCAAAAGGAGGAAATATGAGCGATCAGGTTGTATACACGTCAAAGTCCAGAATCGAACGGGTGAAAGGACCCCTGCGCCGGGCCTATCTACCCCAGACGCAAGAGCCGGTCAAATTCGGGGTGCATTCCGAAGTTGCCGAACATTACGGCGTAAGTCCGGATGTCCATGAGCCCCACGCTACCACACTGGATTATGTGGTTGCTGCGGCGGCAGGCTGACTGACCGGCACCTTTGGTGGCGCGCTGGAAGCGCGTAAGATACCTGCCGGCGAGGGACTGTTCTCTGCAGAAGTTCGGGGCGAGGTCGAAAAAGATGGAGAGGGAAATGTGCTGGTGATTAAACGGATTCACGTAACCTATCACCTAAAATTAAAACCGGAGCAGCGGGAAGCCGCCGAGCGGGCGCATGGCTTCCATGCCGACAAATGTCCGGTGGCCCAAACGATCAAGGGGTGCGTGGATATCACCACTGAATTGAACATGGAAGATTTATAAATATAGGTTGGACGGGTTCCGGGTTCCGGGTTTAGGGTTTAGGGTTTAGCCCAGCCGCCGGTCAAACCGAAAGCCGGTCAAATCGAATAAGTAACTTCTTAAATGAAGTTGCATATTAGGTAAACCACGAAATACACTAAATACACAAAAGGTTCATTTTTCATTTTCGTGTTTTTCGTGTGGTTCGTGGTTCATCCTTATATAAGAGTCTAAATCCATATACTTTAATTTAGTTTCATACGAGCGGCAGCCGCTGGCCGCGAGCGACCAGTCTGATCAAAGAAAAGAAACTAATAAACGTCGAACATTGAACGTCCAACATCGAACATCGAATAATGTATTCTGTCTGTTTAAAAAGACTGAGCGAAGCGAATCCATCATTCGACATTCGACATTCGTCATTCCAATGTAGTTTCATACGAGCGTTCAAGGTTCAGCTCAGTCACCGGCTTTATCAGCGGCCGGTTTAATCATAAAATAAGCTCTGAAGAAACGAGTATCGAGTGAGGAAAGATCCATGAACGAGTTAATCGAAATCAGACAGCAGGATGCTGTCGCGCAAGTGGCCTTAAACCGGCCCCAGGCCTACAATGCATTTAACTGCGAGATGATAGCTCAACTGGCCAAGGACTTAACGGCCCTGGCTTCCGACAGGAGCGTCCGGGCGGTTGTCATCACTGGCAGCGGCAAAGCCTTTTGTGCGGGAGGTGATCTAAAATGGGCCCTTGAATATTCAGACCGGCCGGCCGGTGCCTTCCACACCCTGGCGGGTCAGTTTCATCTGGCCGTGCTGGAAATTAGACGAATGCCGAAACCGGTCATCGCCGCCATCAACGGGGTGGCGGCGGGCGGCGGATTTTCCTTGGCGCTGGCCTGCGATTTTCGGGTCCTGGAAAAATCGGCGGTTTTGCGGCAGGCCTATACTTCCAGCGGTTTGTGCCTCGACGGCGGCGGTTCGTTTACTTTACCCCGGCTGGTGGGATACGCGCGTGCCCTGGAAATCGTGGCTTTTGATAAGCCGATCTCGGCCGACCGGGCCCTGGAATGGGGTCTGGCGACGAAGGTGGTAGAAGATCAGCAGGCCCTGGAAGAAGCCTGCCGGCTGGCCGCACAAATCGCCCGCGGATCGACAAATTCTTTTGCCGTGTCGAAGAAGTTGATCACGGATTCGTTCAACACTTCCTTTGAAACCCAAATTGAAAATGAGAGAGCGGCGCTGGAGGCCTGCGCCGACCATCCTGACGGCCAGGAAGGTTTGGCCGCTTTTTCACAAAAGCGAAAACCGCAATTTGGGATGAAGTAGTATTTCGGATCTCGTAGCCTACTAGTAAAATGAATCAACTTTTTCGGACACGAGCTATGCCAATTCGCGCCAAATAGAGGGTTAGAGGGATTCAAGGACAAATTGAATAAATTATAATAGATAGAATACCTTAAATCCAAAATCCGCAATCTGAAATCCAAAATTTTAATATGTATCAGGAACCTGACGGCCGAATTTTTCAGCTAGCGGTTGAAATACTTTAAAATGATCCCTTCCAGTTCCCGCACCTCCTCATCGATGCTTTTTTGATCCGTGGCGTAAACGAGATCCGCGGCCGCGTAGTACTTATCCCTGGATTTCTGCCATATCAGCCGGATGTCTTCTTCGACGGTCGTGCCGACATTGACCCGGGGCCGGTCCGCCAGTTTAACGCGCCGGATTAATTCTTCCAGTGCGGCTGTCATCAGAATGACCATCCCGCTTTCCTTGATGGCATCCATGTTCCATTCATAACGCACGGTTCCGCCCCCCCAGGCAGATGATCGCGTTGTCGATTGCGGCAAATCGCTTGCAAATCGAGTACTCCAACTCCCGGAAAGCCACCCATCCTTCATCTTCCACCAGTCTATGGAAGGAGTATCCCAGAATTCGGTCCATTTCCTGATCGAGGTCATAGAAGTCCAGTGCCAGGCTATGTGCCAGGCGCCGGCCGATGGTGGTCTTGCCGGAGCCGATCATGCCGCAAAAATAGATGTTCATCGATACGAATGCCTGAAGCTTATAGATTAAGCTGACCGCTTGATAAGTTCCGAAAAGCGGAGCCTTAATCTTTGAAGCTCTTAATCTTTTTATGTAAAAAACTGCGTCCGACACCAATGGATTCAGCCGTCTTGGTGATATTATTTTGGTGCTGAGTGAGCTTTCGGTTGATATATTCTTTTTCAAATGCCAATTTGGCTTCTTTCAGGTTGCCGAAATCCATAAACTTCAGATCTGAAAAGTCCGCGATTAAATTAGCATGCTGGTTATAGGCTTTCGGTATATCTTTGCCGGCTATGGCCTCATCCTCTACCATTATTGCCAGGCGTTCTACCAGGTTTTTCAATTCCCTGACATTTCCCGGCCAGGAATATTTGCACAAGGTGTCGAGGGCGTCGGCGGTTATTTTTTTTCTTTTGCTGCGATTTTGGATTGCAAATTCTTTTAAAAAGGTCTCCACCAGCACAGGTATATCCTCAATCCGCTGCCTGAGCGGTGGCACCTCGATCGGCAGAACATTCAAACGATAGAATAGATCCTCTCTAAAATTGCCATCTTCAATCTCCTCTTCAAGGTTTTTATTGCTGGCGGCGATGACCCTGACATCCACGCTGATCGTCCGGCTGCCGCCGACACGCTGGATTTTTTGCTCCTGGAGCACCCGCAAAATTTTGGCCTGGGTCTTCAGACTCATATCCCCGATTTCATCGAGGAAGATCGTTCCCTGGTTGGCCAGTTCGAATTTGCCTATCTTTTTGGTGGCCGCACCTGGCAAAGTCCCTTTTTCGTGACCGAAAAGTTCGCTTTCAATCAGGTCTTCGGGAATTGCCGCACAGCTGACATCGATTAACGGATGTTCGGCCCGCGGGCTTAAATGATGGATCATCCGGGCAACGAGCTCTTTGCCGGTGCCGTTTTCACCATTGATCAAAATCCAGGTATCGGTCGGCGCCGCTTTGGCAATATTCATTTTCAACTCCATCGTCTTGGGACTGTCCCCGTTGATGGAGTTTTTCTCTATGGTTTTCTTGCGCAGATATTTATTTTCTTCTTCAAGGCGCCTGAAATTCAGGGCATTGTTAATGGCCACGATTATTTTGTCGATTGAAAGCGGTTTTTCTATGAGATCATAGGCACCGAGTTTCGTCGCCTTAACGGCAGTCTCTATGGTCCCATGGCCGGTTATGATGATTACCTGAATGTTGGGGTTTTCCTTTTTAATCTCTTGCAGGGTCTCGATCCCGTCTATACCAGGCATCCATATATCCAGCAAAACAAGATCAGGAGATTCGGTTTCGATAATCTTCAGGGCCTCGTAACCATTTACTGCCGTTGCAACCGCAAATCCTTCATCTGAAAGAAGTCCGCTCAAGCTCTGCAAAATAGAGGGTTCATCGTCGACAATCAAAAGAGAAGGGAACATATGGTGTTGCTCCTTGTCGGTTTATAGCTAAATTGAGGTACTATAATGCCCGCTGATGAGGATGCATGGCGCAGAGGGCAGAGCGCATAGAGCATGGTGCATAGTGCATGGCGCATAGCGCAAAGAGCAGAGCGCATGGCGCATAGCGTCGATGCTTGCAAGCTTAATCGCCTGGCCCAATTCCCCATACCCATCGCCGTCAGTTACGTTGAAACGAAAAGCTGTTTGTTTGATATTTTGAATTTGATTCATTGGAATTTATTTGAAATTTGAGATTTGTTACCTGTGATTTACCCAGTTCCACGGTTCATGATGTCATCAATCAGTGCGCGATGATTTGCTACATAATAGCTTAGCCTGACGGATATGCGCCTTGCCCTCTGCCCTCTGCCCTCCGCCCCATGCCCTCTGCCCCATGCCCTTTGCCCTCTGCCCCATGCCCTCTGCCCCATGCCCTCTGCCCATTGCCCTCTGCCCATTGCCCCCTGCCCTCCGCCCATTGCCGCACTAGGCCGGCAGTTCAATGACAAATTTTGCACCCCTGGGTACATTGTCCTGAACACTGATAAAGCCGTGGTGGTCGGCAATAATTGTGCTGACAATCGTCAATCCGAGGCCCATGCCGGTTTTTTTCGTTGAGAAATTAGGTTCAAACAGACGCGTTTTATCCTGGTTGTTAATCCCGGAGCCATTGTCGGCGACTTCTATCCGAGTGCGCTTTAAAATTGAATCATAGGTGATGGCAAAAGAAATCACGCCCTCTTTTTTGATAGCGCTGATCGCGTTGTCGATCAAGTTTATGAAAGCTTGTTTAATTTGCTGACGATCCAGGTTAAGGGGCGGAATATCACCGGTATTGTGAGCTTCAAACTCAATATTCGGATGCCCTTCCCGGTATAGCGCGATGGTTTCATCAACAATGGGCAGAATCGCACAGGGCTTGGGATTGGCACTTGGAAACCGGGCAAATGACGAAAATTCATTCACCAGGTTGCGGATTAAATCCACATGATCAATGATGGTCTGGGTGCACTCGTCGAATACGGGCTCATTTAGGCTTTTTGAATATTTTCGTTTCAGGCGCTGGGCCGACAGCGTTATCGGCGTGAGCGGGTTTTTGACCTCATGCGCGATCCGGCGGGCAACTTCCCGCCAGGCAGCCATGCGCTGGCCTTTTTCCATTTCAGTCAGATCGTCGAAAACCATCGCAATTCCCATATGCTGACCGGCGTCATCCTTTAAGACACTGACCGTTACCAGAAAACTGCGCGGTCTACCCTGGACGATCAGTTTCAGCGGAACCTCGATGGTCGTGTTCCTGGCAAACGACAGATTGGTCATGATTTCATCAGCCAGATCCTGATTCTGGACTTTTAACAGCGTATTGAAGCTTTTGTAGAGCACTTCCTCCGCATTGACATCCAGCATCTTTTCAGCCGATTTATTGATGGTGGATACCATTCCGTTGGCGTCCAAAGTCACCACCCCGGCCGACACGCTTTTTAATACAAATTCAATGTAATGGCGTTTTTCTTCAATTTCGATATTTTGTTCTTTGAGCATGCGGGCTGAGAGCTCCAACTGCTCCCGGCCGGTTCTGAGATCTTTGGTCATTTGATTAAAGGAGTTGACCAGACTGCCGATTTCATCATCCGCCACGGAGCCGATGGTAAAGCCCAGATCCCCCTCGGCAACCCGGCGGGTTCCTTCAGCCAGTTCTTTAATGGGAATACTGATGGTTTTGGCCAGGTAAAAACCGAACCAGATTGCACAAAACAAGACCAGCAAGGCGACGATGGATAGGGAGATGTAATAGGTTAGCTGAATGGGTTTTTTATACAGCTTAATCTGTTGATATTCTTCAAAACCGCGGGATATGGATTCCAGGTTTTCATACAACTCCGGCGGTATCAGAATTGTCAGCACCACATACCCGGTTGCTTCAGCAACCTTTGCCCCGTAGGGTATGGTGCCGATGGTTTTGACCAGTTCACCGGCCGGGATCTCCTGGGTGATGGTCCGGACCCCGTCGCCGGGTAGATCTTTACGTAAATTTTCAGCCGAAACCAGACCAAAATAGCTTTTGTCGAGTTCCGAAATCAAGGAAACCGTGATTCGTTGGGTGTTGGCGCCATAGACTTCCACGGCGTCGATGTTGAATTCCCGCTGCACAATCTGAATATATTTCGCCAGCGCTTTTTCTTTATCCGGCTGCAGCAGTTTCTTGGTTTGTATTTGATAGGATATTCTTTCCAGGAAAAATTGATTATTGTCAGCCACCCGGTCATACAATCTGCTGCCGACCCGCAGAGAGTTCTCCAGGGCCTGTTCGATCGGCACGTTAAACCAGAATTCAAGGCTGGTCGTGATAAAATTGATGGAAAAAAAGAAAAGCACAACCGTCGGAATGATCGTCAACACAATGAAGGCCACCACCAGACGGGTACGAAGCTTGGCACCCATTACCTTGCGCCGGCGGTCATAAAGCAATTTCACCAGGTTTCTGAAAACCAGAAATATCAACAAGATCAACAGCAACAGGTTGATGTTGATCAGGATAAACATCAGGATGGTATTAGAGACAGGTATATCGGCCCCAAACCGGATGGTCCGGGTTTCGATGAAGGTCAGCAGCGCCACCACGAACAAGATAACGAGGATGATGATGCCTTCGCGGCGCCGGCGCCGGCTGTCGGCATCTTTATGGGGCTTTTTATTTCTTTTAAAAATATTGCTGAACATCATTCTATAGGTGCAATTTCGGATTGTGAGATTTCTTGTATCACTTTACTCTATCAGTTTTTATTGGATCCATCCACCTGGTGTTACATCAAAATATCTTTATCAGATGTCAAAGACCCAAAACGGGCTATCTGCACCGGATTTCCTAATTTTTTGGGCGGGCTATCTAGTAGATGAAATCAATGGTGTACCAGTCGGTTTCGATATCCCAGAGTGAGACAAAAAATAAAACATAGTGCAGATAAAAAGGAAGGGTTTGCTTGCTCACCTCGGCTTTGGTTCTTAGCTGATATTGCTGCCCTTTTTCCAGCCGACCCAACGGAATGATTTTTAAGCTGTTTACTTCAGTCATCCATTTCTGAGCTTCGCTAAATGATTTCGTTATTTCAGGCTCATTATTTTTCCAGGATCGCTTGACAATGAACTCTTTTTTCAGGTTATCGTATTTAATGGTGTGGGTAACGGTTATATCGGCGATCCCACGATCGACCCATATATCTCGAACACTATTGAGTTTGGCCAGAAAAAAAAATGTTGCCGGTACGCCGCTGAGGATAGCCTTTTTTAATTTTTCACTGAAGGCCCCTTCCAGATTCAGATACAACAGCAAATCGTCACGGGTATTGGAAACAGTGATATTGGTCAGCCTTGCATCTTGAGCCAACACAGGACCATGGCCAATTAAGATAATAGCAAGCAAAAGCACACATGTTATCTGCTTCCTTAAAGACAATGGCATAGAATTACGCTGCAAACTACATAAAAAAAATTAGTCAGATTTCACGGTTCTTAAATGAGCCTCGGAGAAATTACCAGTGTCAGATAAATGGCTGAACGAAAAAGCTGGGTGAACCGGCAGATTTCAACGATCGAACGCGGCAATGTTACTACTGTTTAACCTATTCACTAATATCCGAAACTAATTTAAATTGCAAGGGATTTTGCCGATTCGGCAGGTTCTTCCAAAGTCAAGGTTCGCCACGAGGCTTTTGTATTAAAGAAGTTTTCAAGGAAGGCATGGTTGAAGGCATGGCCTGATTTGCTGGTAACGATATGCGCCAGAATCGGCATGCCGAGCAGGGAAAAATCACCGATGCAGTCCAGCAGTTTATGACGCACAAATTCATCCTGATACCGCAGGCCGTCATCATTCAAAATATCCTTTTCATCGACCACCACGGCATTGTCGAGCGACCCGCCCCGGGCAAGGCCATAGCGCTTCATGTATTCCACCTCGTGCAAAAAGCCAAAAGTTCGGGCGCTGGATATTTCCCGTTCGAATACATGATCTTCGATTTCGATCGAACAAGATTGTTTTTGGATCAGGGGATGTGCGAAATCGATGTTGCAGGTAATTTTAAACGTGGAATCCGGATAGGCACCCACAAATTTGCCGTCCTGCTCCAACTCGATGGGCTCTTTCAAAACGAAAAAATGCCGGGGTGCCTCCTGCTCCTGAATGCCGGCATCCATAATCATACGGGTAAAAGGTCCGGCGCTGCCGTCCATCACCGGGACTTCGTATGAATCGAGTTCGACCAAAACGTTATCGATGGACAATCCGCCTAAGCAGGCCATCAGGTGCTCGATGGTGGATACAATCACGCCATCGGATCCGATGACCGTGGCCAGGCTGGTATCCACAACGCAGTTAAACCGGGCCGGGATGGTGGGATTATCAGGTAAATCTTTGCGGACAAATTTAATCCCGTGATTGGTGGGGGCCGGTTTGAGGGTCAGGCGAACTTTCTTGCCTGAATGGAGTCCAATTCCCGCAAAATGAACATTCTTGCAAAGCGTTCTTTGATATATGGGTATAGCCATAAATATAGAGCCTGCGCATAAACTTAAAATTGATCAGAATAAATTACAAAATTGTAGGTCCAACATTTTAAATTTGGTCAATGTTCTTTGAAAAATTGGTTAAAGCAGCAATCTGCTGTGCTTCAGGTTA
>Ga0209339_1000491_pt1 | contig 14468 bp, 9 predicted proteins | sample OlaalgELextract3_FD_187376 | JGI IMG/M metagenome (GOLD analysis project Ga0209339, IMG submission 187376) | Olavius algarvensis symbiont microbial communities from Tuscany, Italy - Type A ELBA extract 3 (SPAdes) (version 2) | ecosystem: Host-associated > Annelida > Digestive system >... | reverse complement strand
CTATTCGCCTTCCATAGTAACTATGGTCGTATCTTTAGCCATTTCGCAGATATTCAGCATCAAAGAATGGCCTGACCTTGAAATATGGGTTTGGGGTCGTTCAAGGTCATTTAAAATGGCGCGGTTCGACAGACAATGTACGACTTTCTATTGGTCCGCCGTTGTAACTATAGCTTGATCTTGTACCATTTTCGAGTTATTTAACGTTGAATAATATCGTGACCTTGAAATCTGGCTTAGAGGTCACTCAAGGTCATTGAAACTGGTGCCATTCGAAAACTTGGGTGCGGTTTTCTATTCGCCTTCTATAGTAACTATGGCCGTATTTGTAGCCGTTTGTGAGCTATTCAGCGTCAAAGCATGTGACCCTGGAAACTGGGTTAGGGGTCGTTCAAGGTCATTGAAAATGTCACCGTTCGATACATCATATGCGACTTTCTATTGGTCGGTTATTGTAACTATAGCTCTATCTTGTACCATTTTCGAGTTATTTGCCGTTGATTAATTAATTTTGGTTTAAAAATGCACAAATATACGTTAGATGGTCGTCCTCTCCCGGGCCCGCTGGGGGAGCTTACATAAGCGGTCAGATCCCCAGACCCTCTAGCTGGATTAAGGGAGCCTACTTCTCGGGAATGGAAGAGGTGGAGAGGGACAATGAACGGAGGGGAAAAGAGCAGAAAGGAGGGCAGGGGCAGGGAGGATAAGGGAAGCGTTCGCCATATCGTCCCCAAACACTTTGAAGAAATAGCTGTCACTGCGTTTAAGATCAGATTCGCATATGGTTAACAGCAGCCGATTTCGTTGCAAATAAGACTGTCATAAACTTCCTACGGTCTCAAACTTACCACGGCGTGGTGAGTATGTCATCTATTAAATGTTTCATAACAATCGGTGTTTAACATCCACTTTGGTAATCTTTCTGATCACACTACCTCTCAGTTTCTTTGTCTTCTGTTGTCAGTTAACTTAACACAACATGTTAATTTCCCAACTCACAACCAGAATCACATCCTCAACCTGGTAATAACTTCTTCTGACTCTTCTCCTGCACAATCTTTGTTTTTACCCACTGCTTTCCATCTGATCACTTCCCAATCTTCACCAAACTGTCTGTTGATCACACACCACTGCAGCCTCCTCCAACGTTCCACTCTTTCCGCCGTTATCATTCCATAAAGATCAACTCCTTTTTTCTGATCTACAGTGCTCTCGACTCATAACCAATCTTCCTGATTGCCTACAGTACCACTCTGTCTTCTCTACTTGACAAACATGCACCACTAATAACTAGATTCTCCAGTCGCAAGTCTAAATCTAACTCTCGGTTCACTTCTGCTCTCCGTGCCTTTAAATCTACCGTTCGTCATGCTGAAAACATCTGAAAACAGTTGACAAGCCGTCTCAGTTAGTTATGATGGGCAAGTGACTAATAATTTGATATAAGTTTAGGGAATATAAAGATCTGTTTACGACAAATGCTTATTACTTTTATCAGCGAACATGTTAGTACATTACAGCTATAATTCATGCAATTTGGCGTAGTTGCATTTAGGTTTAGAAAAAAACTCATAAATGAATGGCAATTTGTGCTCTTAACTTAATAGTTAAATATTGCCCATCACCAGGGGCGTTTCTAGGATCTGAGGACATCCGTGGCAATTGCCCATGGAAAGCACGAGCGTCGAGGCGCCGAAGGCGCCGAGAGGGGTGGTGTCCGGGGAGGGGGTATCCCCCTCCCCGGTGAGGGAGGGGTCTGGGGAGGAGGCAGTGCCCCTCCCGAGAAAATTTTTGTAATTCTTCATTTCAAACGGTGCATTTTCATGCAATTTGGCGTAGGTATTTTCACGTTGAAAGATGTGTAAAAACACGAACATAAGACAGTAATCCGAACCACCAGTCCACCGTATGTTGTATTAAAAAGGCGTACGGTTTCCAAATGGCATTTTGATCTGTGAACAGTCATGCAAATTGCAAACCGGACGCATGGATGTCGCAGACACACTGATAGAATCTCTATAACAGTGAGTGGAAAGCACCATCAGCAGAACATCGAGTTGCAATGTTCTGCGACTGACAAGAGGGATGGTGGGCAGGGCGGAGGTGATGGGTAGGGTTAGGGAGTAAACTCATTTATTACTTCAAAAGTTTCAAGACCAAGACTCTCAAAATACACTCTGGAGATGTGTGGGGACCGAGACCCAAGTCTCGAGAACTCCCAAGTCTGCACCTAGCTAAATCTAATGTGCTTGTGAATGATTTCCATCCTATTTTACGTTACCGGTAATGGTACGCTAACGCTATCATCACTGAACGCTCGTTAACTAATGTTTAGAACGTAGATCTTTCATTGACAGCAAATTCCATAAAGCGTAAAGCGGTTTTACGTTTAGTAGCGTGTTCAAGCGAATGTCTGTGCATTATTTTTTCCACTCTCGAGCAGAGACCCGTGGCAAGCAGCCCGAGATCCGTGGCCGTCGCCCCCTATGCCACGGGCTAACGACGCACGCTACTACCCATCACTGTTCGCAACACAGCATGCCCGTCATTTCTGGCAGTAAATATGTTGTTTAATGCTTATCAGCTGCACTGCATGTCGTCACGGTCACGGTCACGGATTGAACGTTGATGCACTGCGCTGCAGTGGACGTGTAAGTGACCGTCTCGCAGGCCGGACGATGTCATTAGGCTAATGCTAATACCTTACGGTGCGTGCGGGGTTACACACTGCGGGCAGTTTCTCTGCTCTGGCCATACCGCGCTGCAACTGCAAGCTCTCTGGAACTTTTCCAATGCATGACGTGGGGGTTCTCATAGGCATTGTATAGGCCGCGCTTATGCATAGCATCGCTCGACAAAAACTGATGAGCGACATAGTCAATTACAGCTTAATCAGTTCAGGGTTTAGGGAGCTACGGTACCCCCAATTTCCCTATTTCCTATCCATCCATAGCGATCATGACCCTTACAAACAGTCTTAGCACGTGCTGTACTGTGATGCTATACAGAACCATTGGCACCGGAAACAATTTGAAAGTGGAGAGGCCGAAAATGTTTTGATGTGCCCCTCCATTTTTCTCTGGTGCCCCTCCAAATGGTAAAAGGTAAAGGTAAGCGTATTTATATAGCGCGCTTTTTGTAGTACCTCACACTCAAGGCGCTCAGGCATGGATCACACAGTGTTACCTGCAATTACACCAATGCCTGCCTTTACATCGTAAGCGTTCACCAGATGGCGCCTCCCCAGACTGAGGTTGCGCATATCTAATTGCAGCCTACTACTCATTTATCTACCCCGAAAGGATGAAAGGCTGAGTCTGCCTGGTTGGCTGACCTACAGCGGACGGTTTACCCACATAAGTGGTCACCCATCAGCTGCAGGTCGAGCGCAGGACAGCGAAAGTTCGCCGGTCAAAGTCTGACGTTCTACCAACTGTGCCACGCAACCAACCTCCACGTGAGAGGGTACAACAATAGTTAGGGTGGACACGACCGAGAGGCGAGAGTTTCACTTCAAGTCTGACTATGACGTGTAATATAACAGTTTTGCTGATTTTATTGACAATGCAAGCTGGCAACAGCATTAGGGTTAGCATGCGTATGATACAAGAAGCTCAGCTGTCGCAGCGAGGCCGCGCGTGCTTCGTGTCATTGAAAATTTCGCCAAGTGATTCAAGGTCATTTGAAATGACACTCTTGAGTAGGGAATGTTTCGTCCGTATTCGTGTTCCATTGTAGTCTAACTATGTCTCTGTCTCGCATCGTTACTAGATATTCAGCGTCAAAAATGGTGTGACCTTTAAATATGGGTTAGGGTCACTCAAGGTCATTGATATTGGTACCACTCGAAAACTTGTTTACGGTTTCCTATTCGTATTACATAGCAACTATCTTTAGCCGTTTCGACATAATACACGAACGTGACGGACACCGTGACGGACACCACACGACGACATAGGCCGCGCTTATGCATAGCACCACCAGCAGCAATCTCGTCGAACGTACGTCAGATTTGATCCAGAATTGTTTGCACACCTGCCATGTTGTTTTTAGTGTGGTGCCAAATCAAAGGCTTCAGCAGCAGTAAGAGGACGCCTGACAACAGCAATGCGTATAGCGTCAGTTTGTGCATTAAAGGATGACTCATCGAAGTCGTCGTGACATTGCAAAAACTTCGTTAATTCGTTCACGTAATGATGTAAGGCTGTCCAGTGGTTGCCATTATCAAGTAACTCGACTAATAGTACGTAGTATATGATCTGTCCAGTGGTTCAGTTTCCAGTGACCTTGAGTGACCCTTAACCTAGATTTCAAGTTCACGGTGTAATATTTACGCCTATGAAAGCCGTCGACGTATTGTGTGCGCAGCTGACTCGCGATCTGTTTGCGATAGCTAAGTTCTTGTTAATACAAGTGTTATACTGTATCGAGTTTGTCTTACGCAGTTAGTTGTAACTTGTAAGCCTGTATGGGCTGTTGTTGTTCTTAGCCTACTCCAATTTGAAGACCTTGAAAAAGTTCACAAATCTCAGGAAAACAATCCTCAAATTTCAAGGCCACGCCATTATTCGACGTTTTTAATGTCTCTCATATCGCTAATACCGTTCTCTGTGTTATCACTAAAGACATAGAGGCCCAGTACATTGACAGCCTGACAGGGTGTAACGTTCGGCTATCTAATCTACTGATTAGTTTTTGTTTTGCAAATAAAACACCTGGAGGGGTATGACCCCTTTGACAATTCACCAATGTTAGCAGGTCTGCCGCCCTAGTAAAGTTATCTTCAGATGCCGCCTCGGTGGTGTGACTTCACTTCTTTTTCTTGTATGCTTTTTATTAACCATAACTGGTCAGCCACGAAACAGCGTCTTCATCTGCAGAGTGTAGCCGAGATAAGCCGCCATTCAGTTTTGTCGGGACAGAATTCGACAATTTTAGACATCGTCTGGGTCTCGCCACAAGGACACAGATCAGTGTCTGTCAGTCGCCATTTCCTTCTGCAGGCACCGCAATGTCCCTGTTTCGTGCGAAAACGGTTCAACAAAGACCACTGTTGCCGAGGGGGTCGAAACCCGGTTGCCGGATTGTGGGGTCACACACTAGGTGAGAATTGACCACCTGAGACGACTTCCAGTTATGCTTCCATCGACTTTTGATGTCAACTGGTTGCAAATCTAGCCACAACGGCTTCCTGGATGTCAGTCGTAGCAATGGTGGGCTAAGGATATCAGGCTGGCTTGGCCAACTGTCATGTTTGACGATTTTCTCCACCAGCTTGTCAGTGGAAGCCTTCCTTCGTAGGGCTGGCGGTTCAATGTTGGAGAGCACTGGAAGCCATGGGAGAGGTGTAGAACGGAGGGTACCAGAGATGAGACGCATGGTAGAGTTCAACTGTACATGATTTGCTGAAAACATGCAACTCCATTTGTAACTCCGAAAGGGACACGAGTAAACTGATAGAGACTTCCACTTGATTCAAAGGCAGTGTATGGTTTATCTTCATCCTTTATCCGTATCTAATGGTGCACACTGCATAAATTGATTGAACTGAACATGCGATACGGGGCTATCTTATCCACAGTGTCATCAATTCGAGGGAGTGGATACCCGTCAAGTGATACGATACGATAGTGTGTATTTAACGTGCAGTAAAAAGCTGACGCGTAGCCAGCTTAGTCCACCGCACGGAACAAACAAAAAAATTAAAATGTGAAACTAAAAATAAAACGATGAGCATGATAGGTCCGGTCCAGTCCCATTGTCATGAAGGCAGTCCGGTAAGTCATGAAGGCAGTCCGGTAAGTCATGAAGGCAGTCCGGTAAGTCATGAAGGCAGTCCGGTAATGTGAAGCGATTGATTGTTTCAGAATAGTCAATCGCAAGCCGCTTCTTATGATTTTCATCCCTTTCTTCTGACACTTATTGCATACAGCATCACGAGCAGGGCATTTGGAATGTGGATGCTTGGAATACTCACAGAAAAAAAAACTTACTATCAACAGTTGCAGATGTTGCTGGAAAATCAGAAGCAAGTAAGTCTTCACATGTCTTCGCTGGCTCAGGGACAGCAGCCATAACTGACGAACTTATTGGAATGGAGTACAGTTCCGAGTTCTTTTGGGCTGTGTCAAGAGCCGTAGCCTGATCAAACATAGTTGAAAGGTCCAGTGTCCAGTGTTCAAGTAGACGTTGATGAATGTGACGATTGTAAACCACAAATAAATGTATCTCGAATTGCCTCCTCCTAGTATCGTGCAGCAGTTTTTTACCGGCAGGCCTGGGCGCAGCAAAGCATGCCGGTATTGCATTTACTCAGTGGTCCAAATATGGGTTGTTCTCCCACACGTTGCCCCTATAAATGTGAAATTTGGCAGCGTACCATAGGTCTGCTCCTCTGTGACAAATTTCATTTACAGGGGCAGAGGTGTGGGAATACAGCCCCAAAACTGGCAAACTTTGCAATTTTGCCCGAAAATTTGCCCATCAGCTGGGACTCATTCGCACAATTTTTACGAAATTCTCAGCGTTTGTAGGCATCTATAGGTAACTTTTAAGTTTTTAATTTGGTCGCTTTCGGGGACAAACAATCAAGTTATAAGCATTTTCCCACAAATTTTGAATAGTCCCTAGTGGCAAAACTACTGATCAGATGCGAAAAAATTGAGGGATGCAAAAATCACACGCACCTCCCCTATCACCGTGACAAGTATTTTGGGGATCATGCGTCGCATGCCGGCTGTAAACAAAAAAGTGTGATGTTTGTTTTTTATGGTATTGTTTTAATCAGTGGTCCAAAAATGGGTTTTTTCGCCCCACAGGAGCGACACGTTGCCCTGATAAACGTGAAATTTGGCACAGGGGAGCGGACCGCAGTCCATCAGGGCAGACTTGAGGAAATACAGCCCCAAAAGTGTCAAAATTTAAAATTTTGGCCATAAATTTGTGCCTTGGGAGCAACTGATTTGGACAACTTATACGAAATTCTCAGCGTTTGTACGTGTCTATAGGTAGCTTTTAAGTTTTTAATTTGGTTGCTTTCGGGCGACAAACAACCAAGTTATAATGATTTTCCCATGGTGGGGGCATTTTCCCACAAATTTTCAACAGCCCCTAGCGGTGAAACTACTGATTAAATCAAAAAAAGTTCGGGGTGCAAAAATGGCACGGACCTCCTTTATCACCATGCGAAGTATGGTGGGATCACGGGTCACGCACCGGCGGAAGACAAAAAAGTGTGATGTTTTTGTCTGTTTTTTTTTGTTTGTCACGCTTTGGAATTACGAAGTTTGTGATAACGGAAACGTTACGAAGCAGTATAACTTTCAAAACAATTATGGTGCCACTGCATAGAGGAAGGTTTGTAGTTGTGCACCTATGTTCGTGTTCGTATTCCTGGAAGTCATGCAGTAAAGACAAAATACAGCAAAATAGTTAAATCAGAGCTTAGACGAAGTAACAGTTATGCTGCAACATGCATCAACATGTACTACAAGTTGCAAAAAATGCCAGATGCAGAGAGTCAATAGTAAATGTGGTAGTTCGCAAACGTAAAACACGAGGTATGTTTAGACAGTAGGTCAGCTATGAGATGCTGAAAGCACTGACAAACTGATTAAGTCTGATGACGACTATTGTGTTCTGAAATTTTTTTGTCGATCGGTTCAGGGGTTTCAATTTTGTGGAAGTTGAAATTTGTCTGTTCCCACAGGAATGGAAGGCCGCCATTAATACTGTCTTAGCTACCGTTCAGATTGTGATGTGACGTAGACAGGTCCATCTTCTGCCACTGCAGTGCTCCTAACACTTGCTAACGCATATGGTGATGCCACATACTTTTTTGTTATGGTCAGAAATGGACTGTTCTGAGGTGGTTCTGTACAAGGAAAAGTGGGTATGGATATGACTTAGAGATCCATACCCACTTTTCCTGCAAGGGGTTTTTAACACATTAATTACTGCATCCAAGCTTTAGGCTGAGTCTGAAGATGCTAGCTTCAATGGTTGCAGAGATAAATACGGGTCCGAACATTTCTGCCATTTTCTCATAGCCAAGACCCTACTAATCTTAGAGTTGCATGCCAGAAATGACGAAGACCCTTGCTCAGTTTTTTAAAGGTATCTTAACATGCTAAATGTCAAAATACTACTAAATAACATCATCTTTTTATGACTTTGCAGTTCTTGACATGTCATATTGTCACTAATTTCTATACACAGACAATTACCATTTTAACAAATTAAATTCATTACATACTGAACTTGAAAATGGCCATATGCTAACATTTTCATGTTTTACCCCAAAATTCATATCATTGCTCCTTTAAGAGATTGCAAGGTCACAATTGCTGTGTAAGCAATAACTGATTTATATAGCTTGGCTAATTAGTTTTGAATATTACATATACACTATGCTCCAAAAAACTACATTCTTTTTCATTTAACTGTTGTTTCTACAAATGTTGACCAATTTCAATAATATTTGGCACACAGTATACAAAGTTAATTTGAAAGACAACAATTACTGACTTATCTGCCTCACCTACTACTGCTACACTACCCAGGGAAGACTAGTTTGATGCTTACAGCTTCCAGCAAGTTAGTGCACCAGCATGGCGTGTGCATCAGACAACTGAGCTACTGCAGCGTGAAACTGTGAAGTTCATTCCTCTGGACTTAGGCCTCAGAATAGCCCTGATCTTAATCCAGTTAGCTATTGATGCAGGATTGTGTGTATCAGACGCCAGCTCGAGATGTGGCATATTTTTACATTTACATGTATATAGATAACATTTACAAAAAGTTACATTTACAAAAGGTTGTATTTCATTCAGCAGCCCCATGATAAATTTGCATCTTGTTTTACTGTATGCCTAATTAATTCTGGAGTTCTGATTCTGATCACCATTAAAACAGTGCTGATGTGGTGTAAATAACGCAACTGAATACATGCACTAAGACAACTGTTACCTTCTTACTGCCAGCCTGGCATTTTTTTCCACAAGGCTGAAGAATCTGGAACTCACGAAGGAAGTCATCAAATGGCATGTGTGCAGAATAACCTACGAGCACATAACAAATTAACAATACAATGAACTGAAAATCAACTTAAAATTTAGAAACTTTTATAAGTATACATATAGAATACTCTATGGATTGTAAAAAATACGACAGCTTACTTTCAACTCGGGCTGTTAACAGTTTAAACTTCTAATCAATTAACTGAACATCTTTTGTTGTGACTTAATCAAATAATTTGTATCATCATGGCCACGGACACAGGTCTTTCGATACTCTACATAGTTCGTACTCATTCAGTCTTTTATTTCAAACTATGTATTAAAATACTTTTCATTGTTTTTGTTTCACTGTTTTTATGCCTCTACCAGCCACACTGGCAGTCCTCCGGCATAATGTTCTCAACCTATCTTTTTGTTCATCTGTCCTTTTGTCTGTCACCAAACATGTGAACGAGATAGTTTGAAAACAAAGGAACTGAAATTGATGCCAAACAGCATAAGTGGTCCATGGGATAAGGGCATGAAATGATCAACTTTGGGGGTCTGTGGTTCAAAGATTAAGGTCACACAAGACCAAAGGTAGATTTGGAGGCCTAGCAGATGCATCATTCTCGACCCCTTTGGTGGAGTAGGTTTTCTAGTTTGAAAATTTCGTATTTAGTTTACTTTTCATTTTGTCATGTGTCAATTTCTTTTCTATTTTTCAAATCAAAAATCACTTTGTAAACTGTTAGTTACATAGTGACAAGAAAGGCTGTCTTATGTGCAGTTGCAGCTCACTTTATGATTGACACAGAACTTCTGATTAATCTGTTGACAATGTCCAATGACAAAGTGAGCTACCGGTATTGGTCGAAAATTGTCATTGTTTCACAACCCTTTGCATTCGACGCCCCTGTTAGGAGGGTTCCTGTCGGAATATTATCATGAAGTTTGGTATGGGAAAACCAGAATGGTGTGGCTACCCGACAGTGAAAAAACTGTGAAGATACGATTACTCGATTACTCGAACATGACAGACGGACGGATAGACAACAGACACTGTATGGTAGTATAGGCGGCACTTGCACAGCATCACGTGGTAAAAATGGTGCATGTAAATGGTGTGTGTTGGGTCCAACATAAGCTGTTCAGTGAGCAGAAAAATAAGGGTTAGAACTCGGATTCTAAACCATGGTTCTCATTCAATTTAAAAATGAAATTCCCTGTCTTTTTCCCGCCAATTTTTTTTCACATATAGCACCACGAAGAAAAAACACAGAGGTGCTCAGAAGATCAAAGCCCAATATAGTCAACGCAGTGTCAACATGGTTAATGAAAAAGTTCTCCAATTTGCTGGCACCGTCTTGTTCAACGTGTCACTTTCCACTGGACACTTTTTGGACAGTTTCAAGCACACCATCATGATACCATTGCTCAAGAAATATAACCTGGAAAAGTCGTCGCTTAAGAATTATCGACCAGTATCCAAAATGCCTTTCTTGTCGAAGTTGTTGGAGAGGGTTATTCAGACACAGCTACAGCGACATCTGGACATCAACAGGCTGGTGCCACCTCTTATCGGGCTAACCACAGCACTGAAACAGTTTTGTTGAAAATTTTCAATAATGTGCTATATTAGCTGCCGACAAAGATGAGCTTACTGCCCTGTGTATGTTGGACTGAACTGCGGCCTTCGACACGGTTGACCACGACATGTTACTCGTGAAGTTGCAGAAGATGTTTAGCAATGACGGTCTTGTTCTGATGTGGCTGAAGTCGTACTTGTCTGACAGCAGTTACACAGTGATCTATGCTGGTTACACATCTGGTAAAGTCCTGATCATTTGTTCAGTTCCACAGGGAACCGTCCTTGGACCATTACTGTTTATTCTTTATATAGCACACATTTCTGATGTGGCTGCTGGACAGTGTTAGACCTCATTCATTTGCAGATGACACTCAGTTATACCAACATTGTGTGCCAGCCTATAACCAGAATTTGTTATCTGTACCACGCTGCAACTAGACGTTTTGGACAAAAAGATTTTTTTACTGAGCCCCTAAAATCTGGAAAGACATACCACTTTCGGTCCCCTTCACTCAACTACTTTAAGGGCAACTTAAAAACTCACTACTTTGCAAATACCTGACCACCTGGTGACTGCCTCCAGTGCCTCTGATACGATATACTCAACATATTGCACTCTACAAATTCGTATGAATGAATGAATGAATGAAGACTGACTACTATTTGTGGCTTGGAATGGCGGGTCACGAAAATACACGACAGGTGACCTCAGCTTGCTGTCTCAGACTGTGTGATCACAGCCTCTGATGAAGCCCGCAATCTTGGAGTTATCATTGACTTGGAGCTGAGCATGAAGCGTCAGGTTCAGATGGTCAGCCGCTCGTGCTTCTTCCAACTTAGGCAGACTCGACTACTGTAACGGTCTGTTAGCTGGTGCTCCTACAGTGGTGACTGATGTGTATCGCCCAAATGCTGACCCTGGCAAGTGCTGTATGGTGTGGCCTCGCTACGCCTCTGCCGACTTACGAGTACATTCCCAACCATCTCAGATGCAACAGTTTTAATAGTGACATGGTGAAATACACTTATGACATGCGAGTGCAATGCTCACTGTGGCTTCCTAATGGCAGAGCTGCACAATAAAAAAGTATAGTCTAATATGTACTGATGGCTGCATGGGCTGACGATTTTAGTATACATCATATTACAAGAACCTTGTTTCTGGATAAGAAGAGCATCCAGGACTTGCACGCCACGTAACTGACTGCGTAATAGCTGCATGTTAAGTGAACTGCTGTCTGCCATTGACGTCAGCGGCTTGCGAAGAGCAGCTGTGTGACATGGTGATAAACAGTAAATAAAATATGCACTGGAGCACTGCAATGACTCTAGTACATTATCCTACAACCACAGGCACACACATACATGCATTTATGCATACACATGTATAACAACAATACTGACCCCAAGGACTATTTCATGCCAGCAACACAATGTTCCATGTAATTTATAATGGTTAAAGTGGGTAAATATCTTGTGTATTTTTTCACAGTGACAAAACTATGTGTATCCTGAATTCTGAAGCTGGCATGATCATGTAAGTTTACGCAATTTTGGCTCATATAAACTTCACTAGCACATGTTGATAATTCATAGTTTTTAGAATATATTCTAGACTATAAATTACTCTAGTTTGTTCCTCGATATTAATAAAAAAGAATCATATTACGTGAAGCAACTTTCAAATAAATTAACTCTTTAATAATAATAATAATAATAATAATACGTGTTAATTAATATCAAACATCAGCTGCAAACAAAACTTGCATCGCGCATCACGTGCACACAATATACGTCGAGGGCATCAGTGATAACACCATGACCTTGAAATCTAGGTTAAGGGTCACTCAAGGTCATTGAAAATGGTACCATTTGAAAGCTTTGGTACGGTTTCCTATTCACCTTCCATAGTAACTATGGCCGTATCTTTAGCGATTTCGGAGATATTCAGCGTCAAAGAATGATTCTGACCTTGAAATCTGGGTTTGGGGTCATTCAAGGTCATTGAAAATTGGGCATATCGGTAGACCATGTATGACTTACTATTGGTCCACCGTTGTAACTATAGCTCTATCTTGTACCGTTTTTTGAGTTATTTGACGTCGAATAATATCGTGACCCCGTCGGAATTTTGTGAAGGTGTTTGATGCTGATAAAACTAGAATGAATGGGATACGGTATGGTGAAAAACTATGACAATATGTTAAGCCATTTTCATCTAATACCGGAACGTTACGGACAGACAGATGGACGGACAGAACTGCTACATCAATATCGTGCGTCAGTGTGCTGAAATGCGATAAAAACCATGTGGTCAGTTTGTACCAATCCGCCACTGAATTGGTACAAACTACTGATTCTTCTTCTTTTTCCTCTCGTATGCGTGTCGTGAACCATAACTGGTCAGCCAGGAAACAGCGTCTTTATCCACAGAGTGTAGCCGAGATAAGCCGCCATTCAGTTTTGTCAGGGGACAGGATTCGACAATGTGGGACATCGTCTGGGTCTCATCACAACTACTGATTAAAACTTTATCACATGTGTACTGTGTATCCTTTGTCTAACAACCACAGTGTGCTATACACGACAACTTGCTCCATGTGACCGGATTCAACATATTCTGCTGGAATAACTGACAGCACAGCCTCTGCGCCTGTATACACCTGAAATCTGTAGTAAAATATACCCATAACCTTCTGCTATACACAACAGTTTTATATCCGACAAACGCAACGCTTGTACGCGATTTGTCTGATATATCATCTGCTGTAATTCTTTCTTTCTTTTGGTGCCGTGACACATCTCGGCGAAGGTGACTCCGATCGGCGTGAATTTTTTGCACAATGGCAGAGCTATCATTCAGACAGGTCCTCTCCACTTTAGGTGCCGATATCTTAAGGGGTCACCAAATGCACGGTCAAAAAAGGGGCTTGGGTGGACCATTATGGATACTGATTTTTGCCACTTAACTGTGAATATCTCGAAAATGGTAACTCGGAGCGTTAAATGTCAATTGTAGCTTAATGTCAGCTTGATGAGAGCTTTCTAACAAGAAACTTAGCTATTGCAAACAGATTGAGCGTCAGCTGCGCACACAATACATCGAGGGCATCTATACTAACTCCGTGACCTTGAAATCTAGGTTAAGGGTCACTGAAAATCGTTGGAAATGGCAACACTCAATAGATAACACATGACATACTATTAGTGTAGTTAGTGGAGTTATTTATTTTGACATTGAATATTATTGTGACCTTACAGGTTACTCAAGATCACTGAAAATAGTACAATTCGAAAGCGTGGATACAGTTTCCTATTCGCATTCCGTAGCAACTATGGCAGTATCTTTAGCCATTTTGGAGACATTCAGCATCATAGAATGGCCTGACCTTGAAATATGGGTTTGGGGTCATTCAAGGTCATTGATAATGGTGCGGTTCGATAGACCATATACGACTTTCTATTGGTCGGCTATTGTAAGAATCGATCTATGTTGTACCAGTTTTGAGGATATTTGGTGTTGAATAATATTAATGTTAAAAACTTCCATAGCAGTTTACCTACAGTTGTAAGGGCTCAGAATGACACCTCTAAAACAGCAAATATCAACTGACAGCAGTCTCATTAAAACAGTGATAATACTTAGCAGCATACGATACGATACGATACTGTGGATTTAACGTGCAGTAAAAAGCTGACGGGTAGCCAGCTTAGTCCACCACACGGAACAAACAAAAAATTAAAATGTGAAACTAAAAAATAAAACGATGAGCATGATAGGTCCGGTCCAGTCCCATTGTCATGAAGGCAGTCCGGTAGATAAAAGAAGTCTAAGGTGGGAAGGATTTGTTGAAAAGGTAGGTTTTGAGCCTGGAGTGAAA
>Ga0209339_1000489_pt1 | contig 14506 bp, 9 predicted proteins | sample OlaalgELextract3_FD_187376 | JGI IMG/M metagenome (GOLD analysis project Ga0209339, IMG submission 187376) | Olavius algarvensis symbiont microbial communities from Tuscany, Italy - Type A ELBA extract 3 (SPAdes) (version 2) | ecosystem: Host-associated > Annelida > Digestive system >... | reverse complement strand
TGAATCGGCCCGCGGGTTGTCGAGAAATCGTTGACGAACAAACAAACAAACATACAGTAAAACAAATACCTCGCCCTTCGCTCTAACGAGCGAATGGCGGGTAAACAGCAATCACGCCAAACGCTACGCTACGCTACGCTGTATGGCGAGATAACAACATACGTCAATGCTGCGTGCGATCAATGGACGCTCCTGTGAATGTGGACAGTTCTGTCCTCGGAAGCGGTTTTTATAGGGGCGGGGGCGTGGGCACAGACCCAAAAATCTTGGCAGGACCCCGAATTTTCTAAACTTGATTTGATGACAAAGATATAACGACGTTAATACCGTCTTTCCGGGCCGACCCGCGGTGATAAATACGAACAAAAGGGCCAGATCCGCGAAAAATCTCAACCGCCATGCCCGCTACATTTAAAGCGCCGAACACAATAAGTCTATGCCTGGGAATACATTAAAATTGAAATATGCTTTGCCAAACATCTGGAACGTTTCATCTGCAAGAAATTAACAAGTTCGTATATACTTACGCTTATATTTCCACGGACACTTAGGCCTATACTGTTTACTTGCTTGGTAATTAAACTCGGTTCTTGCATTTTTCGGAAACGCCTCACAGATGAAGCCGAGGAGTAAGTTAAGTTGGAAAATTCTATATATTTTGTTCAAGTGACATGTAACTGAAGACCGTAGTGCAACAACAGGACAACAACACGAAACACGAGTTTTCAGGAAAGCGAAAAAACGATCAAACTGTGGATATTAATCGTAATGAAAATAAGGCCTGAATCGTGCAAACGTTGTCTACAAGCGTCAAAAATACAATTTTTGTATTCATAAAATGTAATAGAGCATTCCAGGATATTGACAAATTCTTGATTTTGAAAAAAATTGACCCCTTCCCAAGCCATTTTGGATTGCCATAAAAATATCTCAGCCTTTATTTGAGATAACTCGACAAAATTTGGTTTGCTAATAGACTTAATAGACATGTACGAAACCGGAAGTAGTATTCAGCAGTATTGCTTCGATTTTGACGTCATATCGCTTTATCGAGATGGCGGCCGCGGCCGCTCAATACTATATCCGGTTTCGCATTTGTTGATATCGCTGCCTTCAGAAGGTCAAAGTCTATGAGAAAACCAAATTTCGTCGACATATCTCAATTGATGGCTGAGATATAACTACTTCCGTTTTTGAAAAACAAACGTCCGCCATATTGGAAATCTACTTTCGCTTTCGATTTCGACCATTTGCCCGAAATATGCACATTATTCTGCATCAGGCTATACCGAATTTTGTCCAAATCGAAGCACTCACTGCGGAAATATGACGTCATATCCGTTTCTCAAGATGGCGGCAGCGACGGCTGAATACTACTTCCGGTTTCGTATCTGTTGATGTCACTGCCTGAACAAGCTACCAATCGACAGAGCTCGCGAAGACGAACACTTTAAGCCATTTCTAGGCAAGAACAACGTTTCCAGAGTTGTCCTGTTGCTGCACTAACTGTAAACACAACTGAACATTATTATTTATGCAGAAGTTGATAATCGCCAAGTAGCAAGTAACTAACAACGGTATCTTCACAATCAGAACTGTTTCATAAATTAAAATTTGCAAAATATATTCTATATAATTCTGTATAATTTAAATAATAAAATATCCAATCGTTTCTGAAACCGTAACACGTGCAGTCGGATTTTTCGCTGCACCGTGTTTATTGGATTGTGTAACCTTTCCACTGATTAAACGGGTGGTTAGCCTTTCGCTGTGACAAAAAAAAGCAGCTGCACGCAAACGTGCTGCCACACAAGCCAACTTCAGCGTACGAACCGTAGATCATGTTTTTGCGAGAGTTCGATAATAATAACAATAATAAGTCTTTACTGAAATCAAGTTGACAACCGCAATTTGATCAACGACACTACTGTTATTTCCATCATCACCTGGCGTCAGGACTCGTATCAATGCTGCTGTTACTGCTGTCGCTGCTCCTATTAGGATGCAGCAACGGACAGGATATCGACTCTGGAGGTATCAGTATTAAAGTTCTGATAATATTTTGCTTCTGGCGTAGAATTCTCTTTCAATATCCGTCGGGTATCTGCTATACATAATGCGCGATACAGGTCTGAGCGGCGTGTCCGTTTGTCTGTCTGTCTGTCACACGCTGGTTTATTGAGTCAAAACTAATAAACTCAGGATCGTGCGGTTTTCACCACTATGGCACTATGTATCACAAATAGCCTATTAATATCAAATTTTGTACCATAGATCACAGGGGAATACCCATTGTAACAGTCTTAAACGAGACTGGGGTGGGTAAAAAAACGCCGAAAACGGATTTTCGGCCAATAAATCGTTATATCTCGGACATGATAGAAGAGAGGCACATAGTTACACGGTACACAGGAAGACTAATAGAAAATCGCGTTCAATTAGTACTATAGTTTCGATGACCTTGAATGTGCTTGAACCACCGTAACGCACCACCTTACCCCACACTGTAACTGAAAGACCCCGGGCTGATCGTGCATAAATTCGCATGGTGAGTAACCCCTAACCTATCACAGTTGGTGCCATTTAATGACCCCTAGCCAAATTTCAAGACCACGCCATTATTCGACGTTAAAAATCTCAAAAACGGTACAAGTAAAGACATAGTTATAATGGAGTACTAACAATAACGTACACACGTCCCACTCTACGGTATAATTTCGCATGAACTTATATAACTTAGCAAAAACTTAACAAAATTTTAAGCGACACACAAAACGTCGCTCGGCCTCTCTGCGGCAGCTGATTATTTTTCTAAATACCAAATTTCAATGGCAGTTCGTAGAGGATCATTCCGAGCGAAGCAGTTAAATGAGACTGGAGTTGCGTTCCTGCCTCATATATGATGCATACGCGCGACCTGTTAGCGGTAGCTAAGTTTTTTGTTGTCGTTTAATTTACCTCGTTGAGGCAGTAGCCTGCGTGACATTTGTTATTGTCTACCTGTGTTACCATGTAACTTTGCAAAGATGTTTTTGTTACTATGTAACTCTGTTAATTATTATGCAACAATATGGGAAATAAAACTGTTATGAAATTTTTAGGATAGACCAGCATTAGCTCCAGGATTGTAAGTGAGCTGGTTGTAGTTAGTGATGGGCAAAATAAGAAGTGATAAGCGAATTTGACCAGAATTGCAGAAGTTGTTAAATTTGAGGATTATTTGATTGGAATTAGAAGAGGAGGATTTGTAGAACTGGGAAATATAAATTTCTGATATAAGTGGTGCAATATGCGGACACACCATATCTTCGAATTACATAACGACGAATTAGATCAAAATGAAACTTGGAATAGACGGAATAAATAGCAATTTGCAAACTTAGTGATGGGAAAACAATACTCAACTAACGAGTAACGATACCGAATCCAAAGACGAAATAGTGATTGGCTGGATTGAAAATTCCAAAACCGTGAAAGTGAAGTCAAAATTTTTCTAACTCTTGAAATAGAGTTTTTAGCGAAAATGTCTTAATTGTTTAATATTTACGTTGAATGAGTACTTTCATCATAACAGATACCAGTCATAGTCATAAAATTCTTAGAAGAGACGGATAATATAATGACTGCGTGATCACAGCGTAAAATTCGCCAGATGGCAGCACCCTGTAATGGGGGTAGGGCGGAGTTTGCTAGTTAGTATGTTAGTCGATACAAATGAACGAATGAAGCTTTCATATGACTATCTTTATAGCATTTTAGGCTTTCTAAAAAAATTTCGTTTGCACCACGTGGTGTGCATGTGTTTTCTATAGAATTGTCGTAGATATTTATCAACAAGAAATTCACAAGTAAGTTAGTAAGTAAGTAAGAGTATTTATATGGTGCAATAATCAAAAAAGTCACGATGCGATTTGCCGATGAGTTAGGCGAACGGAATATAGGGGTAGTAAAGTTTTAAAACCATGACGTGGTTTAGGCGATAATTGGAATTTGCGCGTAACGTTCGCCTATTTCATCTACTGATAAGTTTATTGTTCTACGGTATTGTCAGTAATGAATAATAAAATGCTAGTGTGAACCTATCTGCAAACACGTGCTGCGCGCTGTGCCAGTTTCTGCAGCCGTGTGGTTTGTTGTTTGCGTGTTTTATATCAGCCGATGTCTCTCTGTTCGACAAGATTCTCGACGCCATATCATACCAGCCAAAAACCATTCCAATGTGTATGAAGGAAGTGAACAGCGTACGTTACGCCGAAGCGAAGCTGGCTTACAAGATCCGCTATACAGGTAGCAAATTACCTGTCATCTGACGTCACGTGAACATAAGTTTTGATCGTTTGTATCAGGATCATTAAAGAGCATAGTGCAAAAGAACCCATCACTCTAAAATGTATTTATTATTGTCACCTCTACCGAAATGACTTATGAAACCAGTCAAATGTCCGTCCGTGCGGTGTCAACATATTCAGAACCTTAAGGCTCCCAGACCGCTGGGCCGACGTCGATGAAACTCGGCATGTATATTATATGGGTCTTGGGACGAAACTTCTAGGAAGCGGAATTTTGAATTTCGGCCGCTGCGCCGCGCAGGGACACCCCGAACTTACCTCGGTCAGGAGAGACCTACCCCGACTGGGGTGCTTATCCATATAATTATGACATATGCTGTCCATAATTATTATTTTTTCTGATAGAAATGAAAATGTGAAATAAAATGATAATAAGCACCCCGATCGCGGTGGGTCATCTCCCGACCACTCTAAGTTCGGGGTGGCGCCGCGCGGAACACGGGCCGAAATTCAAAAGTCTGTTTTTGAGAAGTTTTGTCCCCCGACCCATAAAATATACGTGTCAAGCTTCATCGACTTCAGCCGGGTGGTCTCGGAGCCTTAAGGTTTTGAAAATGTTGACACACGGACCGACGGACGGACGGACATTTGACAGGGTTTTAAAGTCATCTCTGAACAGATGACTAAAATTGGTGAACGTCATCGTTAGTCGAGTGCAGGATTTGCCTGTTATGTTTGCTGGTTGTGGCAGAGTGAAGACCACATAAGGCTATAATTATGTATTTTACGAACTTTTTAAAATTTATCTATCGCTTTATTTCTGTATCTGTTTTTATGCAAAGCGCCTTCTCTGACGTTGTCAACCAGCATTCCTGAAACGTGATGTAGTTTTAGCCAACAATGGCACCCTCACGCCAAATTTCACCGTCATGGGTTTAGAAATGGGCTTACTGTCAACAAAATGGTCAAAATTGGTAATTTATGGTATAATTGCCCCTAAGGGGAAATTTTGGGTGCATAAAAACTGGAATATAGATGCAGAACTAGAAACTTTCCCTATGTGATGGCACCATAATTGTTTTGAAAATTACACTGCTTAATAGCGTTTCCGCTTTCGCAAACTTCATAATTCGAAAGCGTGACAAACAATCAAAACAAATAAGCACCCCACTCCAGACCGGGCTAAGTTGGGGGCCTCGCGCGGCGCAGGGGCCGAAATTAAGAATTTCGCTTCCTAGAAGTTGTGACTTCACTGACACATAGAATATACAGTGTTCAGAAAAAAACACCCACTTTTGTTTTCTTGCACAACTCTTAGAAAAAGTAACCAATTTGAATGAAAATTTCAGACAAAATAGCTAATGAGATGTTGATTCAAACAACATATAAATAATTTGTATTCTTCTTAAACGTTCTTTGCTAGCAGCGATGTAAACCGGACATCAGTAAAAGTGTCGTTACAGCAATGAGATTTACCATTGACGATAAAGGTCTCATTAAATAGATATGAGTGAAAAAATTACGCAGAAAAACACTTGCTCGAGATGTTTCTGACAGAAGATGAAATCTTGATGGGGTAAAGACACTGATCAAAAAATTTCAGTGCGAGATCTCTAACTTTGTGGATCTTTGCTGTGGGGTTGGCATTGTGTGGTCGACCACAACACGAACACGAGTCAATGATGCACTGCTGTCACTTTCTCCGTTAAATGTTTAAACCCATTAAAACTCTATCTTCTGTCAGGAAACATCTTCAGAAAGTGGTTTGCTTCGTACTTTTTATTTAATCATGGTGAGCATTTCATAATAATGTGATCTCCAACGGTAAATCTTATTGCTGTAACGACAGTTTTACTGACGTCCGGATTACATCCCTGCTAGCAACGAATATTTAAAAAGAATACAAATTGTTTTTATGCTGTTAGAATTAGAATTTCATTAGCTATTTTGACTGAAATTTTCGTTCAGATTGGTTACTTCTTCTAAGAGTTATGCAAGAAAATATAAGTTGCTGTTTTTTTCTGAACACAGTGTACATGCCAAGTTTCATCGAAGTCGGTTCAGCAGTCTCGGAGCTTTGTATACTTACTTTTTACAAGATGGTTTTATTCATATAGCAGCCAGTGGCTGGATTAGTGTAAATACAGAGGAAAAGAAAAACAAACATTATATACAAAAAGTTAAAAATCAGTAACATAAGAAGTTGCAGTACTAGAAAACCTAATCATATGAAAGTAGACAATTAGGGTTTTGAAAATGTTGCCACCGCACGGACAGATGAACGGACGCACGGGCGGACATTTGACACGTTTTAGTATTCGTCTGGGGTGATACAGGCGGTCCGTCACACTTTTGCACCCGCCTAACTTTTTCAGATCAGATCAGTAGTTTCGCCGCTACGGGCTATTGAAAATTTGTAGGAAAATTATCAGCATTAAGTTATTAACTTAACACACTGAACAATGAAAACACCACAAACTGTGCTCAAAAGTTCCACCATGTGCTCTGACACAAGCAGAGAGACGGCGACGCCACTGACTGATGGCTGCAACTACAATCGAATGGTCAAGCTTTCTCTATTCGACTAACAGTGTCTGTTTCAGTTCTGCAAAACGTCATAAAAATAAAACGTCACAGGTAAAGATGTTACATAGTCTTTGTTGGAAATGCAACTGCAGGTGTGTCCTGGGTAGACTCAGGAATAAGTCCTCCAAATTTCCACATTTTACTATAATTTTGTAAAATTTCATCAGTCCTAATTAAAATTATGCTAACAATTCTCTGGCTTTGTTTTTTTGTGGACACAGTGTAGGTCTCCAACGGACGATTTATGTCATTTGTTTTAGAGAATAGGCTTACTTATTATTCAGTGTTATCAGTTTCTTCAAATGAACATAGCTACTATTCGCATATATTTGAATGCCGTACAAAATATGAGGGTGCACGAACGCATGCATTTATAACGCGCGCAAGTTCAGTAATGATACTGAATCACAGGCGCTGGCAGTCACTGGGTGGGCAGCATTGGTAAGAGTGCTAATGGTCTACTTGAAAAAGTGAGTTTTCAGACGGCGTTTGAAGGTGTCAAAAGTGGGTGAAAGTCTGATGTTAAGAGGTAGTCCATTCCAGACTGTAGGAGCCAAGTAACTAAACGATCTTTTAGCAAAGTCAGTGGAAAATCGAGGCACTTCGAGGAAAAACTGATTAGTCGACTGTAGAGTGCGTGTATAGGGGTGTAAATGGTGTGTAGTAGCGTGCGCAGATAAGCAGGTTGACCGGTAGTGAGTAGTTTGTATGCGAGACAAGCTAACTTAAAGGTTATTCTAGAGTTAACAGGTAGCCAGTGTAGTTCAGAGAGAAGAGCAGTGGCCGGTTGTTGTGAAAGGTTGGGTAAGACTATGCGAGCAACTGAGGTTTGCAGACGATGTAATTTTTTTATGTTGGTGAGTTTGCATAGTCGATACGTGTGTGGATAGGGGAAGCAGCGACTGTCATCTGTGAGTCATCATCATCATCATCATCATCATCATTTTCGTTTATTAAAAGCTGACAAAAATGTTTGATGTGATGAGTGCTCGAATATGAAAGTATGAAGATCTGCAAACATTAGAGATATGGTTATTCATAGTAAGTCTGTTGTCAAGAGTGACTCCTAGGGTTACAATTTTGTCAGAAAGGGGTACGGGAGTACCAGCTATATTTACACCTGAAAGGAGGAAAGTTACGTAGACGGGTGGATGTACCAAATGAGGTGATGCAAATCAGATAGGCTATTTTTTAATATAAATGATGGCAACTTGCTTCTAGTAAAATACCACCGAGGCCTAATGCGTAATCGATATTCCTAAATGAGTTAATGAATCAATCGACATAGAGCACCTGTAGGCCATTGAATCGATGCGAGGCGACAGTGATAAACGGGCGTTTCAGTCTCTCAACAATATGTCCTTTTTGTCATATTTTGAAATCGTATAGCAATCACGGAGCAGATAAAGCAAATGCCCCCTTAACGACCTTCGAAGACCACACTTTTACGTCGTGTAAATTCGAGAAGTCTCGTGGAGGGAGATTCTAACGTCTAGAATGGCTACATCCACTGCCGTAAAATGCACAATACTAAGGGATTAAATTTCAATTTGTTTTCTGAAATTGACAGCCGCCTGCATAGTTTCTTAAACCCCTTTGCTTTGTCCCCCTTGACCAGACGCGTGGACAGATAACGAGCTTTGCGCCCAAAAACTTTATATATTGGACCAGTGGTGGACCTTGCTGGTGTTGCAGACATCTGCATTATATTATAATAAAGTCATCTTTATGTGTTCATTTTGGCCTATTTTATTTTTCGACAGTTTACTTTTCGTCAGTGTATTTCGGTTTATTGTTGTGTTTTCATGTTTAGATTTCCCGAGCGTCTGACATATGTTTAAACTGATAAACTGATGATGATGATGATGATGTATCCAGCAAAAGCTAATCATTTTAGTTGCGATTTATAGCTATGCTAGAGGAATGCGACCTAGCTACAGGCAGTGTGCCCGTCCGTCCGTCCATCCGTCCGTCCGTCCGTCTATCCCAAGCCCCATCGAGTGGAAACAAACTATGCTTGTAGATGACGCAGTTTACACCATCGCCCGGTAGCTCAGGGACTCACGAACTTTCATACACTGAGTTCTAGTAGTACACTCCTTGCAAGGGCTTCACACCAGATTGCGGTGGGTAACAAGAAGCCCAGCTGTTGCAGAGAGACCGCGCGACACTCTGTGTCGTTGGCAATTTTGTTAAGTCATGCAAGGTCACGCAAGGTCATTCGAATTTACACCGTTTAGTATGGCGTGTTTAGCAGGGCGTTTAGTATTCTGTTATAACTGTGTCTCTATCTCGCACCTTTTCTGATACACTCGACGTCGAATAAAGCCCGGTACACAAATTTGTTGAACGTTCAACTTTGTTACCGATTTGTTGCCGGTTACCGGCAACAAAGTTGAACGTTCAACAAAGTTGAACGTTGAACAAAGTCGACCGTGTCGAATTCAGCTTTGTTGCAAGTGTGTACCGGGCTTTATGGTGTGCACTTGAAACAGTCCAGGTTAGGGGTCACTCATAGTCATTATACATGGTACCATTCGATAGACCATATACGACTTTCTATTGATCTGCCATTGTAAGTACAGCTCTATCTTGTACCATTTTCGAGTTGTTTAACGTTGAAGAATGTTGTGACCTTGAGAGGTCACTCAAGATCATTGGAAGTTACGTCATTCGATTAATCGCATGGCACTCCATTGTAACTATGGCGCTAACTTATATTATTTCCGAGTGTACTCAGAGTTACATTAGCAATTTGTAAATGTACTCATAAACAACATCGAATACCGTGCTCGTAACGACTAACGCTATCGTCACACTTGTGTGTTATTCTGTTTGCCTACAACTGCGATGATTAACTGCAGTATTTGTATTCCCAGAACGCGCTCCTATAATATTTTCAAATTTGCAGTATTTTATTTTTATGAACAACTAAAATATAACATTTTTTCTGCAAAGTGATCTAACGAACTCTATGCGCAATAAAATTTCGAGTCCAACAGTATCTGACAGTAAATCAGTCGCCAAACATTTTAGTTATCGTGTGAGTGAACAGGAAACATAACAAAGATTAATGTCCTTGTAGTCTGTATCACAACTTTCAGGACATTATTCGAAGAGATTATTCGAAGCAATCAACTTCTTTATAATATTTAAGCACATCATTTCAGTACGTTGACGTTTATCAGTAATATTAAGCATCGATCCACTGCTGCCTACATTTAATAACATATGAACGGCAATCAATTTTAACTGTGAATGTACAGGTGGTAAGAAGAATTCGTATCATATGGTACAAAAATTCCAGGGATGCACGCCTTATGATAAAAAGTTGTCATATTCGTCTTTGTTTCAAACCGCGGCCTTATCAGCTATCAAAAAACGGTGAGCTTTTGCGATGTTTTGCTTGAATACATTGTACGTAAGTAGTTTTACATAATAGACATTCTGCACGCGCGTATTCGACCGGAAGGACTGCTATACGATGCTGAGCGCGACTTAACTATTAACAGTTATAAAACAAAAAGTGTGGCCGTCTGGTTCGACCGACACGGTATGTCCCCGCCCGCCTCTAATTACACAGGTACAGCATTGGGGCAACACAGCTCAGACTGATCATGTGACCTTGCGACATCGACCTTTGACCTTGGAGGTCATGACGTCTGTGGCTGATGCGGGTTGTCGTCCTCTATCCGTATATTAAGTTTGAAGTTCGTAAGCCTTGCCATTCGGAAGATATGGCGCACGATGTGTGTCAGCATTAATAGGTCTGGTGACGCTGACCTTTGACCGTTTGCTCTTGAAACTGGTATGCGAGTCGCATCTAAGGTGGGGAACCTTCCTTCCACACTTCTTACTCGCTATGTATGCGACGGACGGACGGACGTACAAAAGCAACGCTTATTGCCCCTTCCCTACGGGGGCGGGGACATAATAACTAAAACTCTGTTTTATTTCTACAGTAATTCTTCACGGCAGCAGAAAATAAGTAAGGCGGATAAAAACTGTTTTACAGAACTTTGGCAGCGTATTTCATGAAACTGTGCTTTCAGGTTTTCTCTGTCGAAGGACGAAATGAAGCAGGTGCTAGCATATTTGCCGAGGATACTGCAGAAGGGCGGGTACGTCGGCGCGCCTTTGAGCCCGTCGCAATGTCCTTATCCAACGAACGTGGTGTGTTCGCCGAGGGCACTCTACCGCACGTACGACGGTCGATGTAACAACTTGCTGAAGCCGCTCTGGGGATCCTCGCATCATCCTCTCGGTCGATTCCTCCAGCCTGACTACGCCGACGGTAAACACCGAACACTTTCTTACAACGCCGCAGTAATTAACTTCAAACGGCAAAATACGCATGTCATGCAAAAAGTGATAATTATAAGAAACTCTTCAATAGATAAGGTAGACGAACGTTACGGGAAAATTCCAATTACCGCCTAAACCACGACATTATTGTGAAACTTCACTAGCTTTAACTCTAGCCCTAACCCTTTGTCAAAACATAGTACGGTAAAGTTTTCCATTAATGCCGATCAATACTGCCTAAAAAGTAGCTAAGCTGTCGTAGAGAGGCCGCTCGACGCTGCGTGTCGATAAAAAAATTTTGCTAAGTCACTCACGGTCGTTCAATGTTATTCATTATAGCCATAAATGTGTGTCTATCTTGCACCGTTACTGACATACCGGATATTAGCGTCGAATATTGGCGCGACACTGAAATGTAAGTCAGGGGTCGTTCAAGGTCATTGAAAATGGCGCTGATCGATAGATAATATACGACTTAGGCCTACTATTGGTCTGTCATTGTAAGTCTACCATTTTCGAGTTATTTGGCGTTAAATAATATCGTGACCGTGAAAAAATCTAGTTAAGGTCTCTTAAGGTCACTGGATTGTGCATGAGTTCCTATTCGCGTTCAGTAGTAACTATGGCGCTATCTTGTATCGTTTTCGAGATAAAGCAAGAAATTAGTCGATTTTTTATATCCCACCTGCATTCGACGCCCCCGTTAAGGTGGAGCGTCGGACGATGGTCGTAATTTTTAGCTTCAAGGTCGCCAGATGTATGTGCTTGTAAATTTACTGCTGTTAGTGTGAGTAGATGACGCACGATCTTTTTAGCTATAGTTATGTTTCTTGTCTGTTTCGGCTGTTTGTTTTATTTGTTTTATTCTCCACGAAATCGTCACGAAGTGCACCTTAAAGACGCGCCGCCGTCTGCAGTAGTTGGCATATCTACTGAATATTGGTACGTAATTATTTCTTTAAAAATAGAGCAGTTTTCTCCCGGACCGCGACCTTTTTTGCTGTGTGCAGCGATATCGAAGCCGCGGGTTGCACGCAGTGGTAATGAGCTGCCGAATGCCAGAAGGGTAAGTGCTACAGTACTTCCAGACGTGGACAACCCGGATTTCTTACACACGCTGGTGTTGATGGTATTCGGGCAGTTCCTCGATCATGACATGTCGAGGACAGCCATCAGCAAGATCGCCTTTCAAGGAGGTGAGGTTTTCCTGACTCTGCGCAGCTGCAGCCTGTGTTGTATCACATACCCGCTCAGTTACGATGTTGTGATATTTATTGCATTGATAACGGGAAATAAAACTGTCAGAGCAGACGGATAATGGCTCTAGGGCGATGTCATTAAATACGCAAAGTGATAGCACTTACATTGGGCAGCGGTGCGAGATTTGTTGTCCCCGACACCACTCGTTAGATTTAGGTAGTTATAGGCCTAATAGCGCATAACTGTTCTGGTCGTCAAAAACAGCAAAAAAAGTCTTGTTTTAACACAAGTGTTGAAGTTGGTAGCCCTAGTGGTGTTGAAAATGTCTACTGCTGGCCTTGTCGCATGCTGACACGTTTTAATGGACCACAGTGCAGTCGTATACGACTACTTTGAATGTCAACTTTTTGCCGGTGATGATTTTGTGTGGTTGCGTCGTCCCAGCTGCAATCGTGGCGTGATGCTAGGTTCCGAGCTGGTGGACGTTGAATGTGGAGAAGACGGCTGTCAAACCGAGGGTCCTGAGAATCGCGAGTGTTTTCCAATCTTCGTGTCGCCGAATGATCCTGTTTTTGGCGGTCGCAAGCGTTGTCTCATGTTTGTACGTTCGCAGGAGGTGCCAAACGAAAACTGTGATCCAGGTTTCCGGTATCGCTTCCTATTTGTCTCTTATTAATTACTTGGTTTCGGCTTTTTAGTGCTGCGCGAATCTGTCTTGTTTGACATCGACGTGGCGGTGTAACGATTATCATCATCATCATCATCATTATCCTAAGTTTGTTTCAGACGTAGGGCCTACGTCCATAGTAGAAAAAGTACAACAACAAAATTAAACGTGCACAAAAAAACACCTCAAGTAATACTAATTGAAGCGGTCCGCACAACTACAATAAAACTACAATGAAACTGCAATAAAACTTTGTTTATTGCAGTTTTATTGCAGTCGCATTGCAATGCAAACCGCGTAACGGCAACTAACATGAACTTGGCTTAGGCGTACTATGTCGATATGTATACAAACCAGTACACTGTTATGCAATGCAATGCAATGCAATAATGTTTTAATTGGCAATGACAACTGCAGCAAGATCCTGTCATACACTCGACCTGCTTGCAAACAAGATATTGATAAACAATAAAAATAAATTTAAAAAAATGCAAAAATATCATCAATTAGATTTCTTTTTTTTCAACCAGTCGTTGAGTACGTTAGATAAGACTATACCACATTATGAATACGTAATTGTTTGATATTGCATTCGATACGGTAAAATATAGACAACAAAGCAACAGCTTAATCACTGAACACGTTCAAGCGCATATTTTTGACACACACAATCCGGCCCAGTTGTAGGAAATCTCTTACTTTTTTAGTTACTTAAAACACACCGGATAGTTTTCGACATCCAGAAGTTTAACTTTCCAAACGTCTGAGGACACAGTATAAACTGGACACATTTCAAACGTGTGAGCTTGCTACTGTGAAATTCTGCGACTGGTCTTTAGGCCCAAGAGAACACGTGAACCAGTTGACGTCACATCTCGACGCGTCTATGGTATACGCAAGCACAAAAGAAGACGCCTTGGAGCTACGAGACCTCACACCGGGTGAGTCAACCACCATCAGCACACACATCGACGTAGCATTAGACTATTACGCTGACAATGGACAACATTGCGACAAGCAGGTTCCGATGATGTCGTATCTTGCTTCCGTTTTACGTGTTGTGACTGCGAACAGCAAGTGTGTGGAAAGACTGATCGGTCAGTCAATGATGTGAAGACCATTAGTTGGTCTGTGTTGACTGAGGAAACCAATACGACCAGCTTTCTATCGCTTTCAAATCCAGAAGTACTGCAAACCAGCAGTGGCCAAATTCCTGACAGTAAATACAGGGACAGACATACCCTGATATTAACATACACATAAAACGTGAATTGTTGCGGAAATCTTCGAGTAACTTAACACTAATTATTACTCTGTTATTAAAGTTTTGACTGTTTATATAGTTCAACAAGAGGTCAAAGTAATTTGACAAAAAGCGCCTCACGGGGGCCCATTCCCCGGTTAGGGGTCACCCCAGGGGGTCGAAAGTTGTACCATTGAATTCCTGGGGTAGGGGTTC
>Ga0209339_1000488_pt1 | contig 14514 bp, 7 predicted proteins | sample OlaalgELextract3_FD_187376 | JGI IMG/M metagenome (GOLD analysis project Ga0209339, IMG submission 187376) | Olavius algarvensis symbiont microbial communities from Tuscany, Italy - Type A ELBA extract 3 (SPAdes) (version 2) | ecosystem: Host-associated > Annelida > Digestive system >... | reverse complement strand
CCTCAAAGGGGTAAATCGTACTACGGCATATATCTCGAAAACGACGCGACATGCCTTCGAAATTTTTTCACCATCGGGTAGCGACACTATTCTACTTTTTCAATACCAAAAGGGGTGCCGATATTCAAACGCTGATCAACGTATGATGTGACTGACAACTCATTAACTATTATATGTTGAACAATTAATTAATCATTTTTATGCAACTGAGCTTAAGTATGTAGATCCCGGGGATACGTGTTGAAACTGGCAATAATATGGGAAACGGGATAAGAAAGGTACGCTTATAACGTCACACGTGATATTTCAACATCCACCGCGTTATATCTGCGGGATAGGCAGTCATTTAGAGATGTTCATGTTGTTCAACGATTAAAGTTACGAGAAGCTAGCATGCGCATGCACAGGTGCCCATTCAGATAATTCAGCGAACAATCAATAATTAAGGTGGTCGAGCTGTAGCTGATGAAATTGGAGGAGATTTTATGGAAGTTCATATGACTGTTCTGCTCTGTGAACGACGTCCTCAGGTGTCCCACACTAACAATACTTACCGTTACTCTAACTGTCACCTCATAGAGGACATCAATATCTCTCGCCTGGCAGGTTTAGTCAATCCGCTTCCTGTGAGCTAGACTGACGTTACTTGAACCTCCAGTAATATATTTACTTTAACGGACAAATATAGTGTCTTTAGTACTTCAAAGGTGTGAATAAGATCACATCCACCGGTTGTTATCATCGTTCACCCGCAGTAAACTCTTATTCGCAAAATGTCGATAAGGTGCGGCGATGTACTAACACAGTATGTCCTTAATTAAAACGCCTCTCTGATAACTTCATACACTTCTATAAGATCTCGTTACAACGTATTGCGTCTTCTTCTTCTTCTCATAATTCGCCGGATCACGTAAGCTATGATTAACGGCAGTGACCTCGTTTTCGTCACCTCTATATTCGCTTCTAATTAGACAGCGTCTTGCTTCTCTAAAATATCGCCGGGATGACTGTTCCTATAAATGAACCACTACTGCGGAAACAGGCGTCTAAGGTTACGCACCCGACAGCGATCAGTTATCGCCACTCACCTGCTTCAAATGCTTCATAGGGTCCTGCTTCTTGCTTCTTACTTCTTGCGTCTTGCGTCGTTGGTTTACTTACTTGCTTCGTAGTTTACTTAGTTAATACTGCGTCACTTACATACTTACTTTACTGACTTCTCAACTCGATCGCTCATAGCACGATATACGTCGTAAACAATTGGCCTTAGTGAGTAGGCACAATGCGCAGCCAAACAACATTCAGAGCAGTAAACGTTTTACAATAAACGCTCTTGCTTACTATAATCTTACTTAATTACTTACTGCGATAAATGTAAAAAAACTGTCGTTTTATAACAGAGTGTAAGGCCCATAGTAAAGTGACACATATAAAACAGCAAAAATTATTTTTTATTACGTCGAGAGCCGTGGATATAATACGCAATTCTTATTATATCCACGGCCCTTGACGTAATAAAAAAATTTTTTTGCAGTTTTATATGTGTCATTTTACTATGGGCCTTGCGCTCTGTTATAAAACGACAGTTTTTTTACATTTATATTTGCTGTTTTTCTACTAAATTTCTAGTTTTAGGCAAATGTCTGTAAATATGTTCCGCCAACTGCACGTACATGTATAGTATGCCAGTACCACAGTTAAGGCAATTACAATATACAGTGAGACAGTTGTTCAACTCCAGCTAAAATGCAGACTCTTACAGAACAATAACATATGGGATTTTTGTACTATTACTATCAGTAACCAATTTTTCATCATCGTAATCGTCATGTCATTCGGCGTTGGCATGCCATATTTCATCGAAATCGGACCACCACTCGTGGTGTGATACCAACTTTCAAGATGGTGGAGGCACCAGCACAATTTTACTTCCTGTTTCAGTTTTGATAACGCACGAATATTAATGAATTTACTGTATAAAGACTACAGAAGATAAAACAAGTTAAACGCCACATAAGAATACGTAATTGGCACCACTTAGCCACGCGCACTATATACACAGTAATGTACGAAGCATACACCAGCCAGAGTAGACAGTTATGAAATCATAACATTCACAACTGGCAGCACGTGTTTCCAGCAATCACCACATGGACGTGGGTGCCATGATTGCCACAACACATTGAAACAAGACACAATTTTGTTCAAAATTTTGTCAGGGGTCATCGATAAAAGACGTCCACGAAACAGTGAGAATCAGCAAGTGAAAAACAGACACATGACCCACAATGGATAACTAATAAGACCTTGCATATGCCATACTCATCGATGTCATTTTTAATGACCATGAACGACCTCGAGTGTTAGCAACATTTTTAACCATGCAAAGCATCACACAGTCTCTCTGCGACAGCTGAGCTTCTTGTATGATAAGTATGAGGAGGTCAGTTGTGTAATGGGGTTTGTGGATGTCCACTTTCATCTTAAATACCCTATCCACCATATCAACAGTTGTTTAAATTTTTCGATAACCCTCTATGTAAACGTCATTGTATGAGCCCACGTCAACTTAAGTGTACATCTTTACAAGCACATCTTCTTGTTTTAATGTGTTGTCCAGCATTTAGCACTTAACAGTAACCTACAAAACAACTGCTCCTGCTGGGAGAACAACAACAAAAATGACTACGTTGTATCTACTAACTAGAATAACAATGCTGTAACACTGCATTTAACATGGACTGATAAAACCTGTGAAATTCACCTAAATAAAAAAACATAACAACACATTTACAAAATGTAAGCAACGTATCACAATTATATTACAATATGTACATGTAGAACGTAACTCCAGAAAGAACCACATACTGTAATGATCTAAAACCAAACAAAACAAACTAAAACAGACATACTGAGAGACGAACAGCCAGCCAAATGCTGAAACTGCCGTAGTCTCAGGGAACTGACTAAACTGAAACTCAAGAGCTCATAGTTATGCAAGAAACCTAATGCAGAAAATTCTACTGCTACACAGACTTAGTTGCTGCTGCGTAACTTGTGGATGCCCTTAGTAACAGCTACTCTAACACTGTGCCAATACACAGTGTACCCCTCATCACTTAAATGCACACCGTGCACATCAAACAAACTCTTCCCCGGTTTCCCTGACACATTCCAAAAACCTCCCCGGTGTCTCCAAACTTTCACGGTTTCTGCATTCCTGTAGTGTGCCTCCAAGGACTGGTTGACTTCGACGATGGCATTCTTCTGTTCCGCAGCAGCAGGGAACGACAGAAGTTGGCTGACGTATGTGAGGCGTACAGGAGGAGAAAGGCGATCGACAAGACTACGAATATCAGACACAGTGACAGACGGATGATGGTAAGAGGAACGACAATCATTTTCGCCTACGTGAAGGTACATTATATCAGGAGTACGAGCTAAAGCTTCGTGCACGTAATCTACAATGCACTTTGCTCCCGGACGCACAGTTGCACCACCTACTCCCACACAATACACAGATACCTCCCTCATCAAATCCTAGGTTACCATACTCATCGCGATTATCACGCATGAACTCATCAAATCTTCAGACGTACGAGTGGCCGAACAAACAAGCAGTGACTGGTGAATCCATGCTATACGTTTACTTACAGTACAAGCTCCGTAAAATTATATAAAATACGAAAATACACCACAAACATTACGCCCTACACCACACAAAAACCCAGAATATTCCAAACACGTATCACTTCCGGTAGGACAGTAAAATATAGTATACTAATGGATAAATTTAACCGTTGAAAATCGCATTACACTACACAATTTTATATTGGTACATAACGTCAGCAGTGAATTATGGGAATATTGGGTTAGGACGGAGTTGTAAACTGAAAATTTGGAAGTAGGCTATCAGCAAGACATTATTGTAGATGATCATACGGCTGGTTGTACGCAACCAAAGTACAGGTAATTCGCCATCTCGAGTCTATTATAGGCTATCTTGAGCAGGTTAAATACGAGCGACTTTTTTCCTAAGATAGAAAGTTTTTGTTGTTTAATCACTTTCTGCGTCTTTAATTATACGTAGTACGTCACGTGATCGAAATGTTTGTTACTGACCATCGCTGAAATAATTGGTTTGGCATGTTCTTCAAATGATCAGATTTGATCATGTACAAATGTTGAAACTTTTTTTAATACTAAACATTAAAAAAACAAACCTTTTGTTTACCGCCGCGCTTCCATCTAAGTAGGCGTGGTCGTTTAAACGTATTTCTTGTTATCGTGTGAAGTATCGTAGAATTGGCTAGCAAAAATGTTCATGTCTACAGCTTGCAAGCTCCGCCCACAACGTAGCGTCAGAGCTTCAGAGGTGATGGAACTTTTTTGTACTTTTGTACAAATTCAGTGTTGATATGAATGATAGTGTAGTTGTATTTTATTTTTATATTCGTAGAAATAAAATTAAAAGGCCTGCCTCAGTGCGTCATGTTAGCTTATAAACGTTATATTTTGACGGAGTGCGATGGCAACGAAAGTTTTCAGAGATATTGCGAGAAAGTTGTCTTTTACTTTACATTAGAATTCTCGCGATATCTCGCGTATCAAAAAAAGTAAAAGACACGCCTCTGAACTCTTGCCGAAGCAGCCAAACGCAGGCACTTCCACGCCGGTATGACCAATGATCAACTTTTTCGTGCAGTTCTTTACGTTTTCACGATGTTGTTTTTAGGACTACGCACTAAACTAGTTTAACGTGATTCATTCTGCTTATCAAAAACAACATTGTATTCATCTGTAATAGGCAGATTTATTCGAAGTTAGGCAGGCTACTGTCACAAGAGGACACCCCTATAAGCTGTTTAAACCGCAGTGCACTGCACTATCAATGGTAGATCATCCTTCTTCACACAGCGTATCATTAATGTCTGGAATGATCTACCTGTTAATATTACTAACTTCTCGTTAAACTGCTTCAGAAATTCACTTAATGAGGTTGAGCTGTCAAGCTACCTGGTCCTTGGCTAACACTCCCATTGTTGTTTTTATTATTTTTATATTTTCTTCTATTGTATTTTACAGTATTACGCAAATTTTGTGTTTTTTTTCTATTCAAGGGTAGCAGGCTAGCAGCAGTAAGTGACAGTGTGGTTTTTCAACCTTGCTGTCCTGTTCAGGTTTTATCACGTGCTCTTGTTTGCAGCATGTATTTTTATCTGAATAAATGAAGATGATAATGATGATGATATTTTTTTAGGTAAATTGATTATATTTTTCATTTGCACATAGCGGTATACATGAATAATGTTAACCTACTTCCAAGTATTTGATATACAACTGCATCAAACGAAGGCGTTTCCCGGAATGCATCACGATACGGTAACCGAAACTGACTGTAAAAAGAGGCGGCAGTAACAAAGGACGTTGCATCCATAGAGGTAGTTTTATTGTTAGTCGTGTTGCTATTGGATACGGATCTGGTAAGAAAAGCGCACGTGTGTAATAAGATAAATTCCATATAATTGTTCCGTTAGTGTAACTTGTCAGCCGTCTGTTAATCGACAGCAGTCATTGAACGGCCACGTTGTAACTTTGGTACGTATATCACTGTAGCAACTATAACAATGGGCTAAATAGTCAGTTAGGAGTTTATAACTCTGATTGCTTTGTGTACTAGTATTGACACTTTTGTTGCAATCAGTTCTAGTATGTATGATGGAAAATTATTTGTGAGAGAGCAGTAGAAACTAGACAATGTCAGTCACCCTATTTAGGTTTTCAAGAAACATAGCATAATAAGAAACATGTTACAATCCTACATTTTGCGTGGAATATTGCAATCGTTACAGATTTTCAACATTTCATTTCAGAGTATCAACACAGCTCAGAGTAAAATAATCAATTGTATAAACACACCTGTAACAGTCAACTACAATTGTTCTCATCCACATACAATTATTATCGACAAATGGTGATATCTATAGGGTCACCAAGTGCAAATGGGCCTCTAAAAATCCATTTGACAGCGAATATTTCATGCACAGTGAAACCCGCAGAAGTGGTCGACTTCTCGGTGTGCTAATCTCACCAGATTTGACCTTCAAGCAGCACACATCAAGTGTCTAGCTTTTACCACCAGCTGTGACAGATATAGAGTAGAGTGTCCGTCGGTTGTTAGACGGCGAATCAGCTGCTATGCTCCTACATGCGTTTGTTGCTAGTCGTGTCGATTATTGCTGTAGTATGTTCGGATCTCCAAAGACTGTTACTGATAAACTGCAGTGTGTATTAAATGCAGCAGCACATGTTGTCACGAATATGCGCAAGTATGATAGAGGTTTGCATCATGCAGTAAGACATGACTTGCACTGACTGAACATGACAGACTGTATTCAGTTCCGAATAGCTGCAACAGTGTATCGCTGTCTTCGTGGTACCGCTGCAGAATCCATGTCTGATTTGCAATATCACTTGTGACAAACACGCGACTATTGATGCGTGGTAGAGCAGCATTTGTGTATCACGTATCGTCAGTCGACACAATTGGTAGCATACCGTCGGAGTGTGGACGACACGCTATTTCCAGCAGTGGTGGACCAGATACTCGTCGACAATCGCAAGTTTTTCATACACCACGTGGATTCAATGCCGCAGTTAATTTTAATAGTTTTGAGTAGGCTAGATAGAGGCACACAATCAGCAACGGAGATGTTTCCCTTGTTTGACATAGTTTTAACTGTTAACTGCACCCCTGGCATTTGTCGATATGCATATTTCTGACACACTTGTTTACATTAGTGTTTGCATACATTGAAAAATCGTAATGCATGCTACATCTAGTCGTAGCAGTATACACATATACACATTCTGCTAACACTTTGTGTCAACAATACATCTTACAAGTTAGAACTGTACTCTAAGACTAACTTGACACAAACTTAGTCTGAAGTTAACAGCAAAGTTTTCAGCATGCCTATGATTCAGTATCATTACTGAACTTGCGCGTGTTATAAATGCATGTATAATATAATAATCACAGGCAGGAATTTTCATTGCAGTATATCACGAATCACGATGCAGTTGTCACTCTTTAACTGCAAGAAAATTTAAATTAACTTTAGATCAAGCATACAGTAATAATTTAGTGTGGCCTAGTTGTATAGCGGTTTGATCATGATCAACAAATTGCATATGCCAGGCCCTGACAGCTGGGTGGGTAACCATATTAGGGTGGGTAAACCATCTGTATGCAGAACCAGCCACACACTCAGCCTGACCATCCCTAGCAGGTGATCACAGTGAGTACCAGCGAAAGCTGCGCAGTAAACAGACACACCACGTAATGCACTAACCCGTGTAAGTGGTCTCACAGCGTGGTTTCTAACTGAGGCCTAGTTAAATGGAGATTGGCGCCAAAGTACTGTATGTTACAGAGACTGAATAATTCACATGAGCACATAGCATATAGAGCACATCAATTGTTTCTGCACAAATGCACAAATATGAAACATATTTATATATCATGTACGGTATGTTAACAGCTAAACATGCATGTACTTCATGTGGATTACAGTGATCACACTGTACATTTTACGTAGCAGCAGAATTGCAGTTAAACACAGCTATCAGGTGCCCAACGTCTATGCCTCACAGTTAAGTACACTGCCACGAGAACAGAGATTCACATAACAGTCTGTGACATCAGCGGCATTTTGGCACTGGTGCTGTCATTATTCCTGGTTTTCCAGATGTTGTTAAATTTCACTTAATTTGTGGAAGTGATGTCGCAGGTCACTGACATATCACACAGTTAATAGATGACTGTTTGACACTGCCCAATAACTGTACCGATGAATGGCTGATCCACCCGTCAAGATAACTGCATGAAGATGTAGCTGTCTGTTGGACCGGGTAGTCAGCCAAATGCTGAAACTACCCGAGATCACTGTTCATAAATAACTGATTCAGACTTCCCAATAAGTATGGTGATGAATGGCTGATCCAGACATTGAGATGACTGCACTAAGATAGAGCTGTCTGTTGGACCGGGTAGTCAGCCAAATGCTGAAACTACCCGAGACCACGGTTCATAAATAACTGCTTAACACTTCCCAATAAGTATGGCGACGAGTTACTAATCCAGACATTGGGCTGACTGCATGAAAATGTAGCTGTCTGTTGGATCGGGTAGTCAGCCAAATGCTGGAACTACCCGATATCACTATTCATAAATAACTGCTTCAGACTTCCGAATAAGTATGGTGATGAATGGCTGATCCAGACATTGAGATGACTGCACGAAGATAGAGCTGTCTGTTGGACCGGGTAGTCGGCCAAATGCTGAAACTACCCGAGATCACTGTTCATAAATAACTGCTTCAGACTTCCCAAGAAGTATGGCGATGAATGGCTGATCCAGACATTGTGATGACTGCATGAAGATGGAACTGTATGTTGGATCGGGTAGCCAGCCAAATGCTGAAGATACCCGAGAGTGGGGAGTCACACTGTCAGATAAGTATATTATCGAGTGTAACAGTCGACTACATTTCGTGGTCATCCATGTGTAATAATTTGCAGATTGTCTGCGTGCCTTAAAAATTGCAGTATTCACGTTTCAAGTCTTACAAGTTATTTAGGTACAGCAGCACAGTTATATTCACATTCAGTTCTGTATTCATGGTTTGCAACATTTTTTTCATTCTTGTGTTATTGGCCACAACACGTGGCACTGAATAAACACCGGTTTGATGAATGTTAATAAATTTGTCACTAGCACAGCACATGCACGTGGAAGCCTAACTGGTAGTTGACCGTCACTCTTCAGTGTCACGTAGAACCCGCACTGTGGCTGGGTTATAATGTTGACTGGAACTGTTTATTAGATAGATGCATTTATGGCTGCATGATGCTGTACAGTCTGGCTGTATGGCAAAGCGAGGAGAGAAATGCTGTAAGCAATATTTGTTGTTTGTGTATTTGTTGTAGGTGACTATGGAGATGTCGAAGAGGTTTGCAGCAGCAATAACCTCTTGTTCCGTACCCATGTACCATCCCGCTCCATTTCTTCCAAGTGGCAGTTGAAGGTTTTAGTGTGGCACTGTTTTCTGCGATCAAATGTTACTTGCAGATGGCTTTGATATTCACTATATAGCATGTGGTTGACGATGTAGCCACGAATTAATCCATACTGTTGCTGACTGCCAGTTATGCAGTATGATAACGCGCGAAACAAACAATTTCCATCTCCGGCAGCTCTCCAGATTTTGACCACCGCTTGCTGCCTTGTAATGCTGCTGATCTTTGCTTCCATTTGCCGGCAAGTGCGAGGTTCAGCAGACCGGATGATTTCATTGCCAACAAAGGCCAGGTTCATTCTGTTGCAGATGATTATTTGAGAATCCGTATCCAGAGAATCTATGTTGCAAAATTGGAATGGGCTTTGATTTGTTGTAAGATTGTCCACATTAGCTCCTTGTTGTGTCTGATTACGAGGTTGATGAGCTGTTGAACTGCTGTCATGTGATTGTTGTTCTGGTGTGATGCAAACTGGAGCACTCTGGTGATCTGTGGCGGTGCCAGTTGCTAGGTCTGGATGTACAGCAGACAGCAGTTCTCCGAGATGTGGCATGTATAGAAGTCGCAGCCTGTTGTATTCTTCAACAGCCTTCAGGTCGCACATAATCTTTCCCAACAATCTTATCAATAAGATGGAGTCCTCTTAGTGAGGTGACACGTGACAGGCCAACATATATCATTCCGGGCCCAAAAGTTGCAGGTCCGGCATCAAGAATGGCTGTCTGAAGGCTTAATCCCTGACATTTATGAATTGTTATGGCAAATGCTGGCATGACTGGGAACTGTCGTCGGATGTAATAAACAAATTTTAGAACTTCAAAAGAAAATGTCTCTCGTTCAATATTGACAGCTTCATCAAGATGGCTGAACTTTACAGATATGAGTTGACATGTGTAGATGTGTCTTTGTGAGTAATTTTAAAGCCTACAATGGTGCCAATAGAACCATTTACAAGTCCAGCATCAACATTTTGATTTCTTTTCAGCATGATCTTGGCTCCAACTGATAAATGTAACCGTTTCTCTAGACCTGCTGTCTTTGTGCTGTCTCCACTGATTTTCTCATATGCCTTTTGTACCTTTGGCATTAGTTTTCGGGAGACTATTGTTTCCAGTTTGTCATCAGCCAACAATGTATGGACCTCTTCATCAAGCGTAGCCAGCACGGCTGTGTTGACCTCGGCACACATGGCAACTGTGGGCATGAGAACTATCGGACTGAGTCCACTGTCAGACAGTTCACGATATCTGGCTATGATTTCTGGCACAGTGGCTCGACGACCAGGAGCTACCAGTTGTTGCTGCAGCAGTCCATACTGGCAGTCAGTGAGTGTACCTATTCTGACTGCTGACAGCAGGTCGGCGTAGTCTTTGTCACCTTGTTGCCTCATGTTTATTGTCAGTTCCTCATATTGGAACTGACGCCAGAGGTCCATGATGCCTATGCAGCCAACTCTCTGTTTGGCTTCAAGGCTGGTGACATTAATAAATGGTTGGTTGCCCTTTACTGGAGGCAGCTGCAACAGATCGGCGAAGAAGATGACACTGATGCCACCAAACAGTTCATCCTTCCCCGTGATTTCGGTAAGTCGTAGGTGGATATAGAATAGTGTTATTGAAGATACAATTGATACTTCATCAATTATTAATATTTTGAGGTTTTTCAGAGTGGCTTTGATTAATGTTAGTTGTTCTTGGGTCAGTCTGGTATAATTTGACGGCTTGCCGTGTTCTACGGGTAGGGATAAAGTGCGGTGGATAGTTGTCCCGCGAATGCTGTATGCTGCCAGTCCAGTAGGGGCAGTGACAACAACTGGCAGTGCGGTGTTTTCATTGTGACTGACGATCTGCCGTAACACATCGATGACTCGGCTTTTGCCAGTGCCACCTTGGCCACTGACAAATAGCAGCAACTGTTTCTTTTGCAGGCAGACGTGTGACACTACCTTATCGACACAGCGTTTCTGGTCATAGTTCAACGTGTCATAGAGTTGCTGAAGTTCTTCGCTGGTGCGGGTATTCTTATTTTGCATTTCCAGCACATCAGCCATAGCAGTCTCCACGTGATCTACAGCACATCCTTGAAATGCTGTCTGTCCGTCTTCATCTTCGTTGTTTTCTGTCTCTTTCCGCAATGCTTCAGCTCTTTCTCGTACCGCCTGCTCTTCCTCTTCATGCTGTTTTGTCAGACATATGTTTTGGTAATGGTAGTCTCTCATGGCTGGGAATGTTTCGCATTCTGCCAGAAAAGTTTCGTTGTAAGATTTGCCAGGAAGACACAGTTCTGATTCCGAACGCCATGGCTTGAAAAGCTTCAGTAGAAAATAGTAGTATTTTTGTGTGTTTTCTTCAGACAAATTTGGATTCACAATTTGGTGTGTTACAATATACGGATTTTTAGTACGACGTTTCAGGTGATAGTTTAGGTGTTTCAGCTTCAATGTTTCTTTCTGGGAACCTGTATTTCTTTGGCGTTCATACCATGAGATAATATCATGAAGTGAGCTGTTTTCCAGTTCATCTGGACGATCTGGATATATATCCAGGACCCAGTGTGGCTGAAAAATTTCCCCCGTGTCTGGAGCATTTTGAAGCAGCTCACTAATTTCACCAGCACTCTTCAGCACACGCTTTGCCTTGTCTGGTGGCTGTAAATCGACAAATCGCATTTGACGCGATTTTGAATATAGCTTGTGGCCAAGAAGCCGATCAACTGCCTCATGTGCTCCAACTTGACGACTGCGTAGGGACTTCAGCAACAATGACATAGCATTTGTTCCAAGTGATTTAGTTGATGTAAAAATATCCTGCCACATAGCATCCTGCTCACTGCGCTCATGTTTGGTGATGTAGTCAGAGATGTAGTATGGCAGGCGTGATCCAGTGTGTCCGATGTACTGCACGTCTACATTAGCTTCATTGGCAAGTAGGAGCGCTGGATTGTAATCGTTAATAAATGTTTCATCCTGCTTTCGCGCAATGTGTTAAACCCTTTTTCTTGGCTGATTGTTTTTACCAACGGCTAGGCAGTCGATGACGTCATTAATCTCTATTTCTGATTTTGTCGGTCTTGGAAACCCAAATCTACATTTTTTTGTAGAATTTCCCGTTTCTTTTGTAAGTTTTGATGCAGTATTTATTGCATTCGTGTGTCTGAAATTTTTTGACCAAGTTGTTTAGTGTTGGTGAAGTCTTTGGATCTGGTTTGGCACAGGTAATTATGCTGTTGATGTACTGCTTGACTTCATCAGTGGTATTTTTGCCGAGGATTGGCGCTCCTTTAATCCATAACAGGCAATGGATATGTCCTGCACCACGACTTTGGTATTCCAGTCGTGTCACATAGTCTTGAACTTCACCAAAGAGAGGTTTGTCTTTATTTTTAATTAACAGCTTGAAAATAGCGTCCCATTTTTGTTTCAGGTGAATGGTCACACTTACCGGATCCATTGCACAGAGCTCTGATGGTGTCATATTGTTTATTCCTGGAACTGAGCTGTTGATTATCCTGATATAGTTCAGTAGTGGTTCTGAGAACCATTCGGCTATTGAACAGGTTAGAAACAGAGTAGGTGGTCCAATATGTCTTATCATCCATCGAATGTCCATGCCCAATTTTGAAAAATATTCTTTTGTACCTCGCATATTAGCCATTAAGCTAAACATGTTTGTTTTCAGCTCACCATCCTTCTTTTTCAAACGGTCCAGAAAGCTCTGTGCTGACAACTGATTTCCAGTGACTGTTCGCAGCATGTGTCCTACGCTGTGACACATGTTGCTGATTTCTTGGACGTGGAAGCAGTGAAATAAATAATTTAGATTTAGCCGAAATTTCGGGTCTTTATTGAGCAGTCTGTTTCTGATAAATTCACTGGTACCAATCTTAACCTTTCTTGTGTCTTTCATGCCATTTTCGCCGGTTGGATATAACTCAGGATAAGCTTTTACGTCTAAATCTGAATCAAAAATGTCAATGCTTTGTCCCTGCAGTTTGTTAAGCTGGTAGTCAATCAGCGTGTCTGCTGGAAAATCTGAACTAAGTGGCTGTATGGAAAAGTTTTCGTATAAATATGATTTAGAGGCATCATCTAGTTTTTTGATGAGGCATGTGTCATTATCAGCGGTTGGTTGTAGTTTGTCTGTTATTGTTTTCTCGATGTCTGATACGGTATATGCTTGAACGTCCTTATAGTAGTGGTTGTTTTGACGTAACCAGGAGTGCAGCATGGACTTTGCGTAGATCAACAGCTGATGTCCAGACTTTCTTTTGTTTTGTAGGCTGACCACCAACGAGCAGCACCAGACTGTCCACGTTCAGGAGATTTTCTGGTATAAATGTTGCATTGGCATTTACGTCTACTGGCAGGTAGGCGATCCTGCCTTTCAATGCTGCTGTTAGCTCGTTTTGGGGTCGTTTGTTATTACTGATTTGGCCAAGGCGTACGACTGTGATGCACGTCATGCAAAATTTAATCAACGATCTTTCAAAAATATTTAGTTCCTTTATGCAGTCTGGCGTTGGTGTAACGGAAAGTTTGTTGAAACAGCTACGAGCCACATCTTTGTTTGCCCGAAGCCTGTCTGCACAGTACTTGCATATGTTAGTATTCTCGAAGAAGGTGTCAAAATCTTCACAGTTTGTTTTCGTCTGGTAAAGCAGGTCTATGATTTCAATCATTTTGTCACTGTCATAGCCTTTCTTCCCTTCATAATATTTCAGGGGTTGTATATCTTTTCGTAGCTGGTCGCAGACATCACATGACGTGATCACATAAGTGTCTCTTGCTGTTGCGACTTGTCGAAGTGCTGGACCAAATTCACATAGCACAGTCTGTTCATCCACATTACATCGCTGGCCTTCAATGTCTTCCGTACCTTCACCACCATTTTCACTGTCTCTGCCTGGCAGCAGTTTGTTTGTCACGACTACCAAATCACCCAGAGCGTCATTCAGCAAGTCGAATTTGCCACTGGACATCGCTGATTTGACAGCCTCTATGTGTCGTACCAGTTGCCGTATCTCGTAGAGACGGCGAACGTATGACCGCAAGACAGGAAAGTGGCTGGCCACAGTTCTTGCTGGACGCAGTAGACTATAACATTGTGAATCTGGTGTGCAGTGCAGCGTGTGACCCATGTGGTCATTTCGCGCAGGGTTGCTGCAGTCGTCCAGATGATGGTAGAAGCTGATGCAGTCGTTGGTTGTTAACGACGTTGTTGCTTTTAACAGGTTTGTCACGCCATGGATTGATTGTCTTGTTATTTTACATAGTTGGGGGTTGCAGTGCCAATTGACTGTTTTCGGTTTGTTAGGCATATCGCCTGTTGAAGTATTATTGTTCTGGATGTTCGCCATTGTCACGCTGTCGTGATGTACCGCCTCGGTGTACCACGTGACTTGGAAGCGAGGCCGAACTATATAGCCGCGGCAGTC
>Ga0209339_1000487_pt1 | contig 14525 bp, 7 predicted proteins | sample OlaalgELextract3_FD_187376 | JGI IMG/M metagenome (GOLD analysis project Ga0209339, IMG submission 187376) | Olavius algarvensis symbiont microbial communities from Tuscany, Italy - Type A ELBA extract 3 (SPAdes) (version 2) | ecosystem: Host-associated > Annelida > Digestive system >... | reverse complement strand
GGATCTCCACAGTGCCACCTTCCGACGCAACTTGAAGACGTTCCTGTTTCGACAATACTTGGTACATTGAGCGCATTAGAGGCGCTGTGCGATTATGCGCTATATAAATCTACATTTACATTACATAGAAAGGCATAGAAAGTGTTGAGTCTCTTGTGTGGTTTATTCTCCGTATCTTTTCAACCTTCTATAACACTTTAACGGCACTGAATGGCATTTCGTGTGCTGTTATGAAACTGTCAGTGGGAGTGATACATCTGCCAGTGAACAAGTCAGATGCATCACTAATTTTAGTTAACTTGGGGCTTAGGCTATGCCTTGCAGCAGGCCCATCTTTTGCCAGTTGGTCCCTGGCACCTGCCCATCTGCGGGCCCCACATCCCACTCCCCCTTCCCTCCCCTCCCCTCCCATCCCTTCCCCTACCTTCCCTTCCCTCCCGTCACCTCCCTCCCCTTACTTTCTGCCCTTAGAAGTAGCCCTCTTAAATCCAGCTAGGGGGTCTGGGAGTACGCTGTAAGCTCCCTCAGCGTGGTCTGGGGCAGAGCACCAGCCGAAATCGAATTTGGTGCATTTTAGCCTTAAAATATGACATCTGGTGGCAACAGTTTTAATGATTTTCCTGATAATCAACTGACCAAATCAGCTGCTGGAGCACGGGCCCCTTAGAGGCGCGGGGCCCCTGGCACAGTGCCAGAGTGCCACCCACTGAAGACGGGCCTGCCTCACAGTATTGTGGGCCTACCTCACAGTATTATGCACATGCATAATTGTCCACATAATTAGCTAACTACTGAATAATTTGGCAATGTTCGCAAATTGACCTCATCCTGCATAATTCAACTATAATATGAGCAGTTTTGTGCAAATTTCAGTTTTAATGTCATTAGTATTATGCAACAATCAAAGATAGGAAAGAAGAGTATTCAGCCAGCAGCTGTTTGTGTTCATAATGACATGATTGGAATATATGACCAAGTACATGTCGACATCTCCCTGTTGCATGAGGCCTAACTTCAGACTGTTCACTGTTGGCAGTACACTATGCATGTGCCTGTGTGTGTGCTTGTATCAGGTAGCAAAACAACTGTTTCAGTCTGCAGAAACTCCACGGCAGTCTGCTACTAGATATGTACGTATCTACTGCAGCGATGATTTTTGAAAAAAAAAAACAATGTTGGGTTTTTGAAATTGAAATTAAACGTTAATTTTATTTGCACTTGAAATTAGAATTTGATATTAGAGAACAAATTCAGAATTTGAACTGGGAGAGTATTTCTGTAAATGATACACTGAGAAATCTGTCGTTAAAATTCATCCTTGTTGGAAACATTGTGATGACATGCAAACATTTCTGTTAGGCGGCCACGGAGAGTTTAATTGGTTCTGGCGTTTTGGTCGGCGATAAGTCGAACATCAAGAACAGTGTGATTGGTGATCAATGCGTGGTCGGCGTCAAAGTGAAACTGACGAACTCTGTCGTGATGGATCACGTCAACATTGAACAAGGGCAAGTATCGACTCTTGTGTCTGCTGCTTCACATACAGACCTCACCTACACTACAGACCCCAGCAATGGCTTAGTGCTGTTTGGCCACACTGTTAGCCATAAAACATGTACATGAATTATTAAAATCAGTCTGCATTTGCCAGTTGTAAAAATAAAACTGGCAATTTTTTTTGCAGCCAACAATGTAAAGGTTAATAGTTTTGGACTGAAACTACATTTTGTCCTACTGTTAGTTAGCGGAGGCTTGGGGTGGGTAGGCCTACTCTTTAAGCCTGCCAAAGATGACTCACAGCCCAGCGAGCCAGAGAAGTTAAGTACGTCCCACAGAGCAGCATTGTATGCAATTGTCAATTCTGAGCATGTATCACTGAACAGCCCATGATATCATGATATCTGATTAGCTGCAGTTCTACTGGAGCCGTCATGTTGAAGTTTGTAGATTCTGTGTCTGTTACTAGTCTACTGTGCTGTTCACCTTTGCACCTTCGCATGAATTTTAACACTATTTAGGGAGTAACAGTCGCTGAATCTATTTTTAATGTTGTAAAAAAATATGTTGTTGAGTCTGTCGATGTCCATTTCTTGTTTCTTTGTCCGTGATCTCGGCCTGCTTGCTTGGTGGATACCAGAGAGCACTTAAAAATGGCAGAAAATAAAACTAGTATGAAGATTATGAGGTGCCTTATGTAAAACAGATTTTGATGAAACGTATTTAAAAAAATATATGGAAAATATGTTGTAGGGCAAATATAGTCGGTTGCATCATATGTCCCAATGCTTCAGTTGCTGCTGGAACAGAACTTCGAGACTGTTTGATTGGCAGCGGACAATCAGTATCAGGTTACAGCTTAGTGTTATTATTATTAACAGTTGCTAATCCGATCCAGTTATGTATCTCTGCTACGAGCTTCTCTTGATGACGGAATGACAGAGTCAGTAGCTTTTTATTACCACCTGTGCAGTGAAGGTGGTATCGTTTTCAGTAGTGTCTGTTCTTCAGCGTGATAACTCTTGAACTGCTTGAGATATTGTCATGTTCCTGACCTGTCATCTACCTAAACAGTGCCTTAGAGTGAATAACAACACCATTTCATGGCCATTTTCCAAGTTAGCCGTGTTGGCCAATCCTATCCGGAGGTTGCAAAGAAGACTTTTGGAGATTGGTGGAGAGGTGCAAAATATTTATCGTATATACGACTGTCTGCTTTATTTCACCATCCACCAATTCATGGTCACAGATGAGGATGGAACTCCCAAAGGTGATCCTTTAGAGGCCGGATGTCCTTCCAGCTGCCCAGCACTTGGTGCAAAGCATTATGCATATTTCACTACTTGTAAATCTGTCAAAGACAACGTGGTAATGTGCAGTCCTTTAGACACTGTCAGATGGGTGACGAAGGGCATCCAGTATGTAAATAATATGCTCTGCCAACCTCTAAGATTACTTAGACAGGTAGCCCGTAGCCAGCCTAACTTGGCCTGCAAGGATAGCAAACGAAAGATTTTGAAAAACTGGCGGCACTGTTGTAATATGAGGCAGTTTACGGGTAGTTTATGTTTGTAAATTTAACTATCTGATAATAATTAATTGTGAAATGTCGACGAGTTGTGTGTTTGTATATTCAGGTAAACACAGTAACGAGTTGTTGCTGGAGCGAGACCACAGTGTCATGGAGATACATGTCTAGCACCAGCACTTGCTGGACACCCACAGACTGACTGTCAGATGCACTGGACCACACACACAGCTGATGCTTCCATTTGACTGCTGCTGGTACATTAATAAACATCTGTCAGTTCTGCGCAACGTACTGTCGTCTTTCAGTCCAGACGTGTGATACTGCACTGCACTGCACTGGTAAAGGCTACCGTCCTGCAGCTGACTCAAAACCAGTTCTTTCAGAGACCGACATGTACCAGTAAGTTACATACACCGGCAGTCAACAAATCCAGCTTTGGTATGTGCTAATGTACATGACTGCAATGAATCATACAATGTGTTCTAGTAGTTGACTCAACGGCAACAGTCCAAATGGCGTTCAGTACCAAACTGCCACATAACAGGTCTTCATAGATAGTTTTTCAATGCAGTTGATGTTTAGAAACTGCAGCCAAGTGCATACACTGTGCAACCTTTGTGACAGGATTTTGCACAGAGTGTGTAAAGCAGTTGCATTGAGTATAGCTGACTGTGCTGCGTGTAATGGGCATGTTCATGTTCACGTATTATTAGCGCTGTAAAACTAATGCGTTAAATAATTAATCGCAATGAAACAAATTAACGCCGTTAAAAATTTTAACGCAGGGGAAAAACTTCGCAAACCAGCGATGAGAACAATGAGCATAAAGAGTCTGAAATCGAACATTTCTCGAAGTTTAACGAACGAATAATTACTTTCTGTTTGCAACCTACTCCTTGAGTATATTTCGGTTTTGAATCCAGGCCTCGTTTTAGTTTCTAAATTTCTATGTAGTAATTTCGCGACAACTAACACATGCTGATAGCGACAAGTTATAGACTATAATTACACGACTGCATAAAAACATCTAACACAATATAAAGTGTGCTGCAAGAAAACTTTTAAATATTTCATAAAAGGACAAAAATACAAACAAAATGGAATAAGAATTTACCCGACTAGATGAAAAATCTGTACAACAACAAAAGATCAGAATATACATATTCTACATCAACATATGTACATATCGTGAATAAATATTTAACATTTGACTTTAAAAATTCTTGATTATCATATCCAGTTGGAGCAAAATATCGCGCGTGAGATACAACAAATATGTGCGTTGACAATAAAACCCAGCTGACTTGTAATGCCCACACGTCAGCTGCAGGGAGCTGGCAATAGCGCACACGTCGACAGTTAACAACAGTTTCAACAATGATTTCTAACAAGAAGCACGGCGGTCACAGTAACAACACCGAGACATGACATCAGATGAGTTGTGACAATGTCACTGATATACAACAACAGCCAATATACTTCTTAATACCGAAGTATTCGCATAAAGTACCAATCATTGCATTTATCAACATTGGTCCAATACAGCTGTTCATCACTGGATGTAGAAATCGACTCGTATCCATGATGTACAGCTGTCTGGTGTCATAAACAGAGCTGTTAAAAATGACAGTTCAGAGTGAGTCACTCGACACATCAAGTTCAACATCATTTCAAAGCCGAGTCTTTCCAGTATTTTGACTGCACTGGTAATGACAACCAAAGTTGCACAAACGAGATAAAATATGTAAAAACGCAAAAACTAGTGCTAACACGAATAAATTGACCGTAGCTAACAACAAGATGCAAAAACAAATGAAATCAAAACAACAGCCATCTGTACGACTAAGATCTGCTCATATGCATATGTATATCACTGTACACAATAGATGTGGGTCGATATCCCCTTTGCCGATATCGATATTTCTCATCCAAAATATCGGCTATATCGATATCCTTTACTGCAACGCTCTTTGGCCTACTCATATATTTAATTATTGCCAGCAAAGTAGTCGACGTATGGCGCTACGCAATCTTAAGAGTTGCATGCCAGCAACGACGACGACGACGAGCAAAGTAGTCACCGACGTCGGTGTTATTCCTTAATTTCTGTTTTGTACTAGTAGAGGTGTAACAACGTATCACATTGCCAAATAAGATGCTCAATTTACTCGTACTCGTCTGTCTTCAAATGAACGTTAAAAAGTCGGAAAAAATATCGTGATAAAATGTCGAAAAATTGCCGATACTTCAGTTGTCGCCAATATAATATATACATCGAAAAACCCATTATCTAAAGTGCAGATACGATACCGATATATCAATATTTGTGATATATCAACAATATTTTCGATATCGACTCACCTCTAGCACATTCCCTCTTATATTCAAGTGACTCTTGCTTTTAGGCGCTGGATATAAATACTCTTTATTTACTTACTTACAAACGTCACTGCTCAATGCTCAAATGTCTGCTGGAGAGGAGGAACTGATCCCATTACAGAATGTCCTTCATTGCGACATACAACAGACAACAATAGTCCACTGCAATAGTCAAACTGTCAGCTGCGAAGACATAACACAGCCTGTGATGGTTACTGCACATACTACTTGTCACCACACTATTACTAAGTGCATAATAGCACTAGCAAGCCACAATACAACACAATCTGTTCACAATTTTATCACCTAGCATTCTTACTCGGCTACGCTGTAGATTTGCTCATGTCAATTTTCATCACTTGCCTAGACTACTTGCCCTACACATTAATGGAGCAGTCTATGTAACTCACATATTGGCTTTGGCTGTCTGACAGCGACAGTGGCTCAAGGATCATCATACCTAATGATTTTCAAACAAGTTGGGCCAAACTCCACACCACAGGCAAAAATATAATAAAAACGGAAGATCTAGGCTAATTTATGTATACCGGTACCTCAGTGCCATTCCCCAGGTGGCAGCACTCCAATGCATTCACATTTACTACCCCCAATGTGGATACAGGAACCAGGGCATGGATGGATAAGATACATTTTATTGTTTCAACTTTGTTGTTTTAGTAGCACAGAATGGCTAGATTTCAGAAATAATCTACAATAACACTGACAATGATTAAAACAACAAACGTATCTTCTCGAAGTCGGTTCTAGCAAGTTTGGTCACAAGTCATCGAGTTTGGTCATGCTAGGATCAAGTTGGGTCACAACGGCCAATCAAAGTAACTTGCAGGTCCAACTGCAGCTCAAATCTAGATATATTTGGTTTTCACAGTAACAACAGCTGCATCCACAACATGATTTTACATCATCAACTTCACATATTGCTTTGTCGCTACTGTAATTAGTACTGGTATTTTTTATCACTATTCACGGCGACCATGTATAGAACATCTGGAAATGTCAGGGATTTTGACAGCTGTCAGGGATTATACTAAAAGTCGTGGAAATGTAAGGGAAGTGTCAGGGAAAAAATCTTGTGAGGGAAAAGTGGCCTAAAATGTTTATTGTCAGTTGCATGACTTTGCTGAGTTTGTGCATTTTATTTTAGTTTTGCATCATGCACTGTTGCATTCCTAGCCGCACCACTGACAATAACACTAGTAAAGTCATGATATGAGTAACACTTAACATGGGCAGGAGAGCCACAAATAAACATCAGGGAATTTCAGATTGGAGAGTGGTCAATGGTAACCCTATTATTCATCTAAACATTAGACACTTTAACTTCACACCCAGGACGAGAGGTACGCCATGAGACGTTTCCAGTTAAAGCTGACCACAGTGAAACACAGAAATGCAGCAAACTAACAGGAAAGATGAATGACGCCCCACATGGGCTGTGTTAGAGATATATAGGAAAACGGTGAAACTGCAGCCACACACTCGGCTACATACAGTGGTTACACCATCCACAGCAGCCATATAGACAACTACATGCTTCGTGTACATGGAAAGTCATGAACGCTTGGCATATATGATTAGAACTGTATATAAGCCAAAAATTCTGGCCACAAGATGAGATCAAACACTGATAAGAAATAGCAACAGATAAACTGGCATCATCAGCAACTCGCAGCTGATAACAGGCAGCTAGCAACAAGTTCAGCACGCTGTCAACTTGCATTGATGAAATGAAATTGCTGTTAACTCGCCTCCAAGAACAAAATTCGCATCATATCAGATGACAAGGCTGGTCCGACTGCCAGACTACCGTGTTATTTACGGTTTGTGGAACCTACACAAATCACAGCATAGCATTCATTATACGTGTCGGATACATACACGAATCGTTCCACACAATTTTGATAATCATATATCTCGTAAAGTCAGCCACAAATTCTTGAAATGGAAGGTAATTCTGCGAGATGTGAAAACGTGGCTCTTATAAATCGGAGACTCGTGGGATATCAAAACATTTAATGCTTGTAAATGCAACAAATATGGCAAATGCCGGGACAGGAATGGGATAGTGCAGGAACAACTTTTACACCAGGGGCGGGTGGTTTCAGCCAGCCGCTTGCCAGCCGCTAGTGAACAGCAGCTAAGAAGCCAAATTTGCGGAAATACCACAGAGCGCTGTTAGCCGCTTTGGCTGGAGGTGTTGCTATAGCAACATATGAAAGTTTAATGCAGGAGTTGAATGAATGAATGAATCTTTATTTGGTAAAAAACACAAGAAAAGTTCAATGTATAAAACATTAAAGCCCAAAAAGGACACAAAGGTTAGGTAAAACCTACGCAGTGGCTACGTTGACGCCTACTCGTAAAAATAGCTGATCGGATACTTTTACGTCGATGAGCTAATATTCTATGCCACAGCAGGAGTAAGGGTTAGTGGCAGTTATAGCGTCGAAAACCACAGGGGGAGGAGTCTGGGGAGGGGGCGAGCTGGTCGGCTATTTTTACGCCGATGATTTAATATTCTGTGTCACAGCAGTTATAGCGCCGAAAACCACACCTTGGGGGGAGAGGTCTGGAGTACTCACACCTACTCAAACAACGGCATCAAGAATGATGCCTTCACCAGGCGTCAAAATCTATTTTTTTTACCTTGCGTGACCTTGATGTTTGACCTCCTGACCCCAAAGTTGATCATTTAATGCCGTTGCCCTGTGGACGACTTGTGCTAATTTGCATCATAACCAATTCATTTGTTTTCAAAATATTGTGGTCACAAGTTTGGTAACAGACAAATGAATGGACACGTGGACACATGTATGAAGCACTGAACAGGATGAGAACATTACTCCTCTGTCTGCCAGTCTCGTCTGGTGTAGGAATAAAAATAAAACGAACCTTGTCATATGTCGACTTTCTTTATGAACTTCCATTTCAGCACTTTTGAAGTCATTTAATTCACGTCGTATTGCAGCCTGGACATACAGACATGCAGCTATGACATCAACAAATGTGTCATCAAGACACACATATATGACAAATGCAGGGGTGCAGTTAAAAACTATGTGCAACACCCTGCCGCTTGATTGTATGTATGCGTCTATCTAGCCTACTCAAACTATTAAAATTAACGGAGGCGGCAAATGCATGTGGTGCATGAAAAACTCATGATTCTCAATGAATATCTGGTCGATCACTGCTGGATGGTCACGTGTGATCACCATTTGGACGGTCCATTATAGCTTATCCCACATAAGCCGACGACCATGTAGGCACTATAAACAATATCCACCGATGAATGGCATGGCCATGCATCAGTTGACCACTGTTTACGACGCAAGCCAACGAAGCTAAGTCAAAGACAAATTGTCCAAAAAAACATTTTTGACCTCCTAACCTATTTGGAGACCCTAAAGATATTGCCACCAAAAGTAGAGAAACCCACATACAAGACAGACAGACAGCTACCATCACGCAAATTTTAACGCCAATCGGCACAAGATATCTGTCCATAGGCAAAAAAATACATATTTTTCTTACAGAGGACTCCCCTGGGGGCTACCGTCCCATGCTATACATTTTCGGTAAGCTCTTGTCGAGCCATGTGACACGTAATGCTGCTAATTACCATTTGAGATGCTCGTAATCAAAATTTTGGATTTTGTCGCAAACTAGTGTACCCAAAAGGGGTGTTAAGACCTGTCTGCGATCCATATCTAACATCAGGCAAACTTTCACGCCGATCGGTTGCACCTCCGCCAAGATAACCGTCTCCACACAAAACATACACAAAATCACCTCAAACTTAATATCTCAATGCACACTATCGTTTGTAGGATAATTACCACAGACACAACTCTACCAGGGCAATAGAACACTGCATTTGCTATGGTACTAAATAAACAGTCGGTACCCTTGTTTTTGCATACAGTAAGCACAAATCAGTTGCTGTGCAGAATCTCTGGATATTTTTGACCTTCCTTTAGAAAGTCCAAGATCCGTGTGAAAGTGACATTCACCATTACTAATGTTGAGAGAGAACAGGCTGGGCAACACAAGAAGTATGAAGAACCTTGTCTCGAGGAGTTAGTCTTGTCCATGGTTTGTCCGTTTTGCGATCATACATGTCGACTTCTGTCACTTCAACGTAATCGCTAAACTTGAGAATTCGTCGGGCACGCAGTTCATGCACTGTTGGACGAAAGCTCAGCTACACAAAACACATGGCATCATACACATGTATAAACCATGGACATGTAAGCATCACTGACACTTGTCTCAGAGCCATGCAGTCAGATGTGTCTGATGCAGTGTTACTAGGCGTCGGAAACCACCATATTATTATTATTATTTTCCCTTCCATTTAACAACTCCGCCTTACTTTGACATGAACAACAGACTGAAAGTAGATTCAAAGAAGACGTCGATGATTTAATCAACACTCCATTAAAAGCTAATGGATTTGGCTAGCATCGGGCTTAGCTTCAGTCAAGCAAGCGTTGCAGACAAACCTTGCGATTCAACACCATCTTCTTCTCTTCCATCTCCTTCACCAAATCACTGGGAGTCTTGGCTGCAACACAAACCACAATGACTATCCTCCACTACACTTGAATTTCACCAGTGAACACACTCATAGCTATGTTTACAGTGAAATCAATGATTCACATGTCTATGTAAAATTATGTCTCGAGTCTCTGTAACTGTATGCTAGATGCAATATAAGCATTAAGCAATAGTTGGTTGATTTTTGTTGTTGTCTTTTCTCAGACATTTGTGTGTCTTAGATAGTTTGCTGATTTTTGTAACTTTTTATATACACATGTTGTACCTCGTATACGAGAACGATGATAATAATAATAATAATAAACCTAGGAATAACAATGATGTTAACGACATGGAATATCAATGGTACAGTTACATTTAGCATAAAAGTAACGAGCTATATTTTTTATCCAAGCTGCATCCTGCCTTGCCGATAAGTTGCTGAGACTGGTGGTTTAGTTAGGTGAGTCTGGCAACCAGCCAAAGATAACTGCTACCCAGCCAAACAGCCAGTCTATGCACTACATCATCATCATCATATTTATTTTGCCATAAAGTGAGTAAACAGTAATAACATAGTACAAGTTTAACACAACATGGTAGGCAACCAGCAAAGCTAGTGCTCATTGAGCTGGTAGCCTACTGTAAAGATTGAAACAAAATTATTATAGTAACAAGATAAGATACACAGCATAACAACCCGACAAACTCAAAATAAAAAACAACACATAAAGCAGCACTATGCCATTTTCAATTACACGTATGAGCTACTAAACAGCCCTATCACAACAACTATGGTGATGGAATTGACAACATTTAACTCACTGATGATGATGTGCTTGGCTTCCAACTCCTGCTTCGTCGGCCGTGAACTCAGTTGCCTACAGACAAACATCAAATACCATACATGTCGCCTGTAGTTAAGATGCTGGGCTTTAACTCTACCAAATACATTACGTATCAGTCACTCTACATAAACAGTGATACCACGACCAATGGAAAGATGGCGAACGAGAGGCAATAAGATGAAAGCTGGCACGGCATCTCTAAAATTGGTTGCTGGTCAGATGTCAGTCTTCTTCTTCTCGTATGCGCGTCATGAACCATAACTTGTCAGTAAAACACAACAACCATACAATGGCACTTTATCCCAGACAGCCCTAGTGAGCCATCAACAGAACTTTCAGAAACATTACACCGTCTTCACTGTCCTCAAATTCCTCACAAGCACTCCCCACCTTTCCTCTCAGACTAACTCAAAGGTCTGAAACTACGCAGAACCCACGGGACATGGCTGAAAGGAACGTAAAGAACCTCGGGACAAGAACCCACACTTTCTTTACGCTCGCCTAATTCAGCATTTGATGAGGTTAATCGCTGGTCCCCTCTGACTCATGCCTCTGACTGTATGATGAACAGCAGGCACACAGACAACAGCGACAATAAGCTCAGCCCAAGGTATTTTTACACCGGGTGTCCTTCGTGCCACAACCCTCCCTACTTCCGGGCTAGAAGACCGGCTCAGAATACGCCAACTTGCATACCCTGATGCTAGGCTGATATAGGCGTCCTTGTAGTGACTAACGCCATGTTACAGCACCTTACAAATTAATGTTTTATTATTATTATCAGTCAAAAAGACAAGTTAATAATAATAATAATAATAGGATTTGTATAGTGCCTTTAGGTCCGAAGATACAGAGGTGCTTGATGCAGCACAGGAGTGAGTTTGAATAGATGGGTTTTCAAGTGGCGTTTAAAAGTGAGAATGTTATCGCACAGTCGAATGTCGGCAGGCAGAGAGTTCCAGGTAGATGGAGCGGAAACAGTGCGATGGGCCAGTTCGGTGTGTATGCGAGGAATGACGAGCATCGGAGCATAGCATCACGAGCATCAACATACATGTTGGTTTGGTTGCAGCCATTATGACGCAGGGCACTAAAAACTAATCAACAGCACATGACAGCACGCACAGAATGTACACAAGTTTAGTTCAGAGCCAATGAAATCCAAGTCACTGACAAATCAGCCACTGAGAATCAGGTCGGCAATACAGACCGGTTAAGTCGGTAGCCAATCAGATGTCGGTTGCGCTGTCGTTCAGCGTCAGTTTGTGATGGAATGATGTTGCGCTCGATCAGCTCGCGGCGTGAAGGACGATTGCGTAGAAAACGGGCCAAGCTGTCGCGTCTCTCCACCTTTGATGCCAAGATACCTTGCAACCAAAGGCGGACGGCATGTGACAAAAACCTAACATCATCTACTCAGCTGGCTAATCAGCATGTAGGTCTCAGTGCAGATAAGATAACATTTCCGAATATCATGAATAATAAACATAAATTTTTTGACACTCAATGCAGCATACATTTTGCACACTCCATTACTTCACTTTGATACATGTGAAATCTTAGTTGCACCGAGAATAAAAAAACATTCATTAAAACAAGTAGTGTAGTGTGGAGTATGAAAATGAAATCATCACCCCAGTTGCTGTATCGACAATTATTGTTATGGTAAGATGTGTGTGCATTGCAGGGTGCTGCCAGTTGTTGAACAGCACCGATGCCTACACATAAGCGTGCAGATCGTACAATTTTTTTATCCCAGTGGTCTTGATTTTCATCCAATTTGGCGCAAAATCAACCGGAACAACATGTGAGGTGTTGCCGATCTATTTTAAAAATTCCATGACGATAGTCGATAGCTACAACCGTTTTCTCGTAATCCTGCTCACAAAGTGACAAAGAAGCACAAGCGAGGGAACTCAGTACTGGCCTCGCCAGCTACTGCTTGGCTGAGGTAACAAATGTCATGTTGCTGTCTATAAAATGTGCCATACAACATACTATCAATGATGTATATAACACGGAGACCTAATTTTGCTATTAATTACTTTTTTGTTAATTTTGTTACATATGGGAGGTATCCACACGGCAGTCACCAGTCACTACACTTAGCACATTAGAGGTGTCACGACGATGCGCTACATAAATCTTTTTTACTTTTATTTACTTACTTACACTACATACACATAGTTTTTCACTCACTGTCGCAGTCACAATAGGCTTTACTGTCACTGTCAGCATCGGTGCTGTGTGACATTTTGTAGCCAATGTCACGTAACGTCGGTGGGACACGAGTTGGTTGCTGATGTGGTGCTGGTGGCGGTGTTGATCGGTAACTACAACAAATAAGACAACGAATGTCCGAGAAATTCCCAGTAACGACACAGTAACTATAACGCAAAAATTCCTCTAATAACACGACAAGACTTTTGCGGCATCAGACCTGACATGCTGTGATGTGACAGTTGGGGAAGAGCGACCAACAGCTGCTGATGACGACCCCGGTGGAGTAAAATTACTGCCAACAGCAGACCTAGTCGACCCACTCGACTGACTATGAGGCAGAGGTCTTCCTGCAGTAGGCGGCGACTCGCCGGGCTTTACGGCTGCAGATGATGAAGGTGATGATGATGCTAAAGTCGTAGCATGCTGCGACGAAATGCACATCATGGTCATCTTGTCCGCTGGGCGGATAGCAGGGCCAACCTTGACCAACACACCACCTGTTGGCGGAGCACTGTATCGGCTAAATGGTGTCGGTGTCGGGACGTTCTGCGTGTCAACGTTCGTACCACACTCAGACGCTGGTCTCCAGTCAACCAGGTTACGCTCATTTCTAACTCGTTGCTGGCAGAGTCTCTGCTGTAGCTGCAGCTGGAGTTGATCCATGTCCGGTCGTGCTGGTCTAGACGTCGTCAAACTTGGCACTGTACTGCTCATAGTGTCACTGTCAGTGTTGACGGAGCGGCCGGCGTGTCCTCGCAGCACTGGCGAGCCCGACAACTGAGGCAAGGAATGTACTACCATTGATCCATTATGAGCTGTGACAGTCAAACAAACAACCACTTTTATAGATTCTCGCCCAGAAATTACTCTACTCTAGCTCACAACAAATACAAAATGATGGCAGTCTTTGCATATGACAAACATGTCTGACGCACAAACTCAATGTGGCTATCAGCTGTAAAAATTGCATCATGACTGGCTTAGTAGTATTCAAGTTGTAAGTATGTAAATTTTTTGTTGTTCATGTTTCAAAGTGTTATTCTTGGGAGTGTGACTCCCATAATTTATGGGAACATCATCCAGACCCCCAAAAGGCACATCCGTGCATGGAATGACATGTTTGAGCCCTCAGAGTAGCATTGTGTATATGTTGTCTATATTTTGCCTGTGGGAAATGCTTGTGTGTACAAGCATTTCCCACAGGCAAAATATAGACAACTTTGGGGTCCACCAGCTCCCACATCAGACGTCAGAAGAAAACCCACCAGCAAATGGCACCCCTTTGGCCCTTCCACTACAACACAGATTAACTGGAAGCAGTACCCCTGGCTTGTAGACTGTGCAGACAAAGGTACATTTTAGGCAATTTAGGGAAAAATAGGCAAAAATGTGAAAATTAGGGACTTTGATGCCCAGTAGTTCCAAACCATATGTCGTATAAAAACCGACGGAGAATGGAGGAAACTTTCGGGCCCTTGGACTACAAC
>Ga0209339_1000485_pt1 | contig 14550 bp, 10 predicted proteins | sample OlaalgELextract3_FD_187376 | JGI IMG/M metagenome (GOLD analysis project Ga0209339, IMG submission 187376) | Olavius algarvensis symbiont microbial communities from Tuscany, Italy - Type A ELBA extract 3 (SPAdes) (version 2) | ecosystem: Host-associated > Annelida > Digestive system >... | reverse complement strand
TAACCTGAAGCACAGCAGATTGCTGCTTTAACCAATTTTTCAAAGAACATTGACCAAATTTAAAATGTTGGACCTACAATTTTGTAATTTATTCTGATCAATTTTAAGTTTATGCGCAGGCTCTATAAATAATCCGCCGGAACTTTGGCCAAGCTGCAAGCCTAAGTGATAAATCCTAAATTCCAATCAAGCAGGAACGATTTATCAGGGCGGATTATTTAAATCAATGATCTCCATGCGAATATTGCGCTCCGGATGCTTGGATGAGGGACCTTCCGTCATTACAACCAGATCGCCGGAGATCCCGTGCCGGTCAAGCCAATCGCGGCACCAGGATTTCCAATCCTCCGGATGATCGGTTTCACATACCGGCAAGACGCCGTAAGAAAAGGAAAGATCCTGACAAGTCTTGTCCTGTGAGCTGACCGCCGTTATCCAGACCGGCAGCCTGAAGCGGGTGATGCTCCTGGCGGTTGCACCGCTTCTGGTGGGGACAATGACGGTGGGGGGAGTGATACGCCTGAGCGTTGTTTCAACGCTCATTGCAATCAAATCTTTCAATTCGATTTTATCGTCATCCTTGCTGGTTTGCAGGGCCTCTCGAATCGGCATCGAGGTTCGGGAAGGCTCGATGGCGGCCGCGATGCGGGATAGCATACTTACGGCTGATAGCGGATACTGGCCCATGGCGGATTCGCCCGAAAGCATGACACAATCGGTGCCATCCAGGATGGCATTGGCCACATCGGTGGCCTCGGCCCGGGTGGGACGGCGGTTGGTGGTCATGGACTCCAGCATCTGGGTGGCGGTGATGACGGGCTTGCCCATGAGATTGGCCAACCGCATGATATTTTTTTGTGCCACCGCAATCTGCTCGATGGGAATTTCGACGCCCAGATCACCGCGGGCGATCATGATGCCGTCGGCGGCCCGCAAAATCTCTTTGATATGATCACGCGCCCCGGCCCGTTCAATTTTAGCAATGATGAAGGGATCGTGACCCATGGCTGATGCTGCCTGGCGCACGGCTATAACATCTGCGGCAGTTTCAACAAACGACTGGCTGAGCGCGTCCACCCCATTTTCCATGGCGAATTTTAACCATTGATGGTCCCGGTCCGTGAACGCACTGATACCCAGATCGATACCGGGCAGATTGAGGCCTTTACGGGAGCGCAGTTCGCCGCCCACCAGCACCTTGCAATGGACATCGTTGCTGTCGATCTTCTCAACTTCGATCTGGATATAACCATCGTTTAAAAAAAGCCTGTCGCCTGATTTGACGACTTGAGGCAAGCGTGAGAAACTCACCGATACCCGTCTGTTGTCACCGACGATTTCTTCAGTCGTCAGTATAAAATTATCGTCGGGCTGCAGTTCGATTGGTTCTTCAGCAAGTTCACCGATTCTCATTTTAGGGCCCGGCAGATCTCCCATAATGGCAACCCGTTGCCCGACTGCATCGGAGGCTGCCCTTATTTTATGGATGGTTTCCTGGTGGCTGGTAAAATCCCCATGGGAAAAATTCAGGCGCGCGACATTCATGCCGGCCCGAATTATCCTTTGCAGAACTTCAGGGGAATCGGACGCCGGACCGATGGTGCAGACAAGCTTGGTCTTGTTGGCTGGAAAAGCCATGGATTGCTCCTTATTATCAGATGTCAGAGGTCAGAAGACAGATGACAGATGTCAGATGACAGAGAACAGATGACAGAGGACAGATGTCAGATGACAGAGAACAGAAGACAGAAATCAGTAATCAGTGATCAGTATTCGGCAACCATAACCGCGATCTGGTATCCGGCATCCAGCGTCCAGTATCCGGCGGTATCTCGCACCCCGCAACTCACACCTCGCGCTCCGCACCCGACCCTATGCGCTCTGCCCTCTGCTCTTTGCCCCTTGCCGTCTATTTCCCACTTCCGCATTCCGCATTCCGACTTCTGTTCTCTCCTCTTCGCTTTTTTATATTAAGTTCAGGTATTCCATCACCCCCGCCCTATACTTCTCCCGAAAGGCATTGTCAATTTTTTCGACCGGGTTGGCCCCTAAAAAGAGCAACAGATTATCCATTTTCCTTTTTCTGTCGTTGGGATCGGAGGTATTTTTTAAATTAATGAGGTCCTCCTCGATTTCGAAATACTTCATTTTGTCTGCCAGCGGCAATTGCCAGAACAATAAAAAGCCTCGATCCGGGAAATCGATGTCCAAAAGCTTATAGCAATATTGCATCACGGCTTTTTCCAGCTCAATGCGGATGTCGACTATCTTCTGCTGCTCATCCCGCAGGTGTTGGGTGTCACAGGGCCGGCCGACGACTTCAAAATACATTTTGACTTTCGGCTCGGTTCCGGACGGTCTTACCGTGACCCTGATGCTGGAAGTATCCGTTAGATTGTTGATCTGATAGACGATTACATTGCGGGCGGAAGTGTCGGTTTTAGACAGATGGGGCTGCGGTTCTCCCTGCCAGCGGTCGAAACGTTCGTTGACGGTAAAACTGCCGAATGCGTCGATTGTGGCAGTTCTCAGGTGATCCAGTATCCGGCCGATTTGTTCCATGCCCCTGGCACCCAATAAGCGGATTTCGGTCAGGTAATTGTGGCAGTAGCCATAAGTTGCGTAGATTTCATTGAGAGAATCCAGCAGGGTTTTCCCTTCTTGCTTCAACTCGGCGGCATGCTCGGATATCCAGACCGCGGCGCAGGCGGCATCTTTGTCCCGGGCATAATTGCCGGTGAGATATCCATGGCTTTCTTCGGCGCCGAAAATAAAATCGTCGATTTTTCCGTCTGCTTCAATTTTATTCATCCTATCGCCGATGTACTTGAAACCGACCAGAAGATCGCCGATGCATTGCACACCGTTTTCCTGGGCTATATTTTGCATCAGGGAAGTGGTGACTTCGGTTTTGATCAGCGTGCTGTTTTGATTGATGCGGCCCTTGGACGCATATTTGGCAATGGCGTAGTTGGTCAAAATGATTCCGATCTCATTGCCGGTCAAAAATCGCCATTCCCCGTTGTGTTTTGCCATCACACCGATTCTGTCGGCATCCGGGTCAGTGCTGATTAAAATATCCGCCTCGATCTCTTTGGCGAAAGGCAATGCGATGCCGAAGGATTCGATAACTTCAGGATTCGGTATGTTAAAGGTAACATTTTCAAAGGCACCGCTTAAATTCGAGGTCAGCGGGTCGAGGCTGACGTCGAAACCCATTTTCTGCAATATCGGATACACGGAAGTCAGCCCGGTCCCGTGCAGCGGTGAGAACACGACCTTGATATCTCTTGCCCGGGACAAGGACACGGCGCGGACGGCCTCGTGATAGCTGTTATCCAACGCTTCCCCGACAACTACAATCAATCCCTTATTTTTAGCTTCAGTGATATCCATTACTTTGATTTCTTCAACATTGCCAGTTACCTCGTCGACCAATGCCTGATCATCGGGCGGAATCAGTTGGCCGCCGTATTGATCGTATACCTTTTTGCCGTTGTCGGTGGGCAGGTTGTGGCTGGCACTAAACATATCACCGGAAATGGCGTTCAGGTGGCGGATCGCATAGGAGAGCTCCGGTGTGGTGCGAGCGGATTCGAACATGTAAACCTTGATGCCGTTGGCGGCATACACCGCAGCGGCGGCTGTGGCCAGCTGCAGGCCGTCGAGGTTCATGACGGGGTTGGGGCGCGCCGCATCGTAAATCCCCTGTTGGGTGTAATTTCTGACATCAAAGGTCAAAACAACCCCGCGCTGCCGGGCCTGTTCACCAAACTGCGCGATCAGATATTGGGAATGTCCCTGGGCCGATGACTGAATGGTCCAGGGATTGATGCGATTGGGGCCGATACCGACCTGTCCCCGGCGGCCGCCGGTGCCGAAAGGAATGACCTGATAAAATGAGTCCAGCAGGAAATTCCAATTTTCAGATTCGATTAAATGCTCAAGTTGCGGCACGTAATCCAGGTAGGCCGTATCCGTCAGCCACGTTTGCAAATGGTTCAAGGCTGAGTCCACTGTCTTACTGTCTATGTCAAGATTATTGAATCCAACTGCTGCTTTGTCTAAAAGCTCTTTGCTTTCCATTATTCATCCTTTTATCTGATAACTTTCAATTTTAACTTTTCCTATTTTCTTTTCCCGGATGGACCTTATTTTAAAGCTTTGTGTTTCACACATCAACCGAATTATAATATCAGTCTTCAAATCTTCAATAAAAATAAATAGAATTATCACCATTATAAATTAACTTGAAGGATCTGAAACTTACACTGAACGAATTGTTGTTAGCCACCCATACTGGTATGGCTTCAGTCTTAAGGAGGCCGCTTTGTGAAATTCACCCGATATGAGATCGGACATATCGCCCTCGGTTTCCTCTGAAGGCAGTGATACCGTAACTTCTTCTGAAGAAATGTTGGTGACCGCATAGATGGTCTGGTCGCCGGATGAACGCCGAATACCGAAGACCTGCGGTCCCAAATCCAAAATTTCAAACTCCGCATTCGGATGAAAGGCGGGCTGTTTCATCCTGGTCTTGATCAGATCGATATAGGGATAAAATACTTGCGAACGAAATGAATCCGGGTCTTCGAGCTCCCGGATGACTTCTGCGACCTGCAGCTTTTCCCGGTTCACCGTGCGGGCGCGGCCGGTCTGCCTGACGCCGTCGGTCCAATTGCGCGAACCCAGCAGGCTGTGGATGTAGGTGGCGGGCACGCCCGGCAGCGCATATTGAATTGATTGCGAGGCCAGGAATCTGTCCGCCCGGGTGGACTTTTGATCGGCCAAAATGGCATCGACATAGGTGATGTTCAATTCATAAGGGCTGTCCGTGCCGTCCGGGTTGCGTTTATAGGAAACCTGGCCCCCGTTCGCTTGCACGACTTCGACCAGCGCCTCCAGTTCCTGGGGCGGCAGGATGCCTTCCAGGGGGCGCACACCGATGCCGTCGTGGGACGCGGTGAAATTAAAAAACGTGTTGTCGGCTGAATCCAGCCGGAGCCCTCTGGCCCAATCCGTCAGAACGGTCGCATCCGCTTTGACAAAGGTATGGAAAAGCAGGGGCGGCAGGGTGAAATTGTAAACCATCTGGGCCTCGTCCCGGCCATTGCCGAAATAGCTGATATTTTCCGGATGGGGCACATTCGTTTCCGTTATGATCATAACGTCGGGTGCGACAAGATCCAGGATCGCCCGAAACAGCTTTACCACGGCGTGGGTCCGGGGCAAGTGGATGCAATTTGTGCCGATTTCCTTCCACAAATAGGCAATCGCATCCTGCCGGAGAATCGTTGCGCCCTGCTGGACGTAGTACAACAGAACTTCAGTCATCTTGGCCAGCACATTCAGACTGGCAAAATTAAGATCGATTTGATCGGCACTGAAGGTGGTCCAGAGATGCACCCGCTGACCGTCCTTTTTGCGGTATTCCGATAAAAGCGGCAAAGACCGAGGACGGGTGACCATGGATAAATCGACTGACGGATCGACCTCGATTGCGAAATCTCTGAAACCGCTTTTACCTGACAAATAGTCGTCAAACCACTGGCTCTTGGAAGAGAAATGATTGACCACATAATCAAACATCAGCTGAAAGTCGCGGCCCATGTCCTGCACGTCTTCCCAGGAACCCAGCGCCGGATCGATTTGAAAGAAATCCATGACTGAAAATCCGTCATCCGACGAGTAGGGGAAAAATGGCAAAAAGTGGACGGTGGAAACGGCCCCTTTCAGATAGCGGTCGGCGAAATCATGCAACGTGGCAATCGGGGCCTGCCCCGGCTGCTGCAGCGTGTCGCCGTAGGTGATCAAAACGATATCTTCCTGGGAGAAAAACGCCGGCTTTTTCTTTTCCCGGCGCTCGAATTTTTCAATTATCGGCAGCAGCCGCTCAAAGGCCGCCGGTCCGGTTTGCTCGCCATATATATCGCCGAGCAGCTGTTTGATCTTTTGCATGCCGTACCTCCATTGAATATTGATGAATTCGTAAAAAGTCGAATTCAACATGTGTTTGGTGTTTGGTAAAATCCTTCGCACGTCATATCAAGTTGTTATGCCACTAAACACTAAACACCAAATACTAAACACTTTCGTAAACAGGTCGTTTTTCGAGTCTTTACGAGACTGTCAATCTTCAATTTACAATCTTCATTTCTCATCGTCCGTGCCTCAACCAACCCTTGGAACTCAGGAAATCGCGCAGTCCCCGGTGCAGCACACCGTAAGAAAAGTGTTTCAGCCCCAGATCATAGTTAAGATCCACCATCTTGCGGCACAGACCGGGATCATCCAATACCTTTTTCGTCTTTTCCACGGCATCGGAGGTGACATACCCGTCAATCTCGATCACCGAGAAGCCTTTGGGTTTGATATCCTTGGTATAGATCGAATAGGCATTGACCACAATCGGTTTGTGAAAATAAACCGCTTCCAGGAACGCATTGCCGAACCCTTCAAAGGTGGACGGATAGGTGACCAGATCGCAGTAGGGGTAGATATCTTCCAGGGTGTAGATTTTGCGGCCGTCGGGCGTCAAGCCCCGGTGTTCGTTGATGATGTCCGACACAAATATCGTGTCAACATTCATCAGCTTCGAATACTCCTTCAGCCGCTGTTCGTAATCATAACCCTCATCCCCGGAGGCATGGGAGATGACCAGTTTGGCTTTGCGCCCGAGACGGTTGACCAACTCGATGGCATGCTCGATGCCCTTGCGTTGAACCACCCGGGTGGGCTGCAATATGAATAGTTCATCGTCCGTGATTCCCAGGGCTTGACGCACATCCGCCGTGTATTCATCGGGCGGCGGCGGGGGATTTTCGAAGTCCATGACGTTCGGCGCAACATGGGCTGATACTCCTGTGCGCAGGCTCAACTGGGAGTCGGCAACGGAATTGATGACCACGTGATGGATTGAAGGCAGCACCGGCGGGAACGCCATTCTCAAATAATCCTGCACCGCATTAATCATGAAACGGTCTCTTTCCCAGTAGAAGTCATGATGGTGGGCGATGGTTTGGATATTGGTTTCGGCGATGAATTCGGTCAGCGCGATTCCCAGGGGAATGTTCAGCGGAATCGTGAGCGCATTTTCGGGTATGATAATGTGAATATCATGCTTTTCGACGAAATCGTACAGATCATCTTTCAATTTGATTGCCAGGTGGTAGATCTTTTTGGATATGGCGCGATCCCGCAGGGTGCCGCCGAAGGACTGCTGGTAGACATCCATGATGTCGGGCTGGGTGAAATGGGCTTCCGGAACCAGGTAGGACCGATTTTCCGGCCGGTCCAATTCCCCGGCAAAATAATAGCAGGTAAACCCCTCGGCCTCGAAAACGTCCGCCCACTTTTCAATTTCCAGAGATACACCGTCCGTGCCGGCAATTCGGGTCGAGACGAAGGCAACCCGGCTATAGTCCGTCAGTGAGATAAAATTCCGCATCTTCAGCTCCTCCGGTGATGAACAGATGAAATATCTTCGTGTAACGTTCGTTAACTGCCTATCCTCAGATTTAACTATTATTAGAAATGGAGTACGGGTCAGGGTTATTTGTTATTCGTTAATCGTTATTAGATTTGGTTGACATCTTATGTTTATAATTCGATCACTAATAACCAATAACCAATAACCAATAACTAATAACTAATAACGCTGTATTGGTTATTGATTTAATACGTCACTCCACCACTCCAACACTCCAGCACTCCATTTTTATGCTTTACCGGCGCTGCCCAGAACCTGCTCATTTTTCTGCGCGACCATCTTGATCAATTCCTCCCGGGCCGGTCCCAGGTATTTTCGCGGATCAAATTCGGCTGGATTTTCGGCAAACACCTTGCGAATGACGGAGGTCATCGCCAGCCGGCCGTCGCTGTCGATGTTGATTTTACAAACGGCCGAGGCGGCGGCCCGGCGCAACTGCTCCTCGGGAATACCCACCGCGTCGTCCATTTTCCCGCCGTAGCGATTGATCATCTCAATATATTGCGGGATGACGGCTGATGCACCGTGCAGTACGATTGGAAATCCCGGGACCCGTTTTTCGATTTCTTCAAGAATGTCAAAACGCAGGGGCGGCACTTCTTGGCCGGGTTTGACTTTAAACTTGTATGCTCCGTGCGACGTGCCGATCGATATGGCCAGGCTGTCGACCCCGGTTTTGGCGACAAACTCCTCGACCTCTTCGGGCCTGGTATAGTGGGAGACCTCATGGGAGACTTCGTCTTCAACCCCGGCCAGGACGCCGAGTTCCCCCTCTACCGTAACGTTTTTTGAGTGGGCGTAAATGACCACCTGGCGCGTGATGCGGGCGTTTTCCCCAAATGGATGGTGCGAGCCATCGAGCATCACCGAAGAGAATCCGCTGTCGATGCAGGATTTGGCAAGCTCGAAACTGTCTCCATGATCCAGGTGAAGGGCGATCGGTATATCGGAACCTTCCGCTCGGGCCATCCGGACGGCACCTTCAGCCATATAGCGCAGCATCGTTGGGTTGGCATACTTGCGGGCACTGCCGGACACCTGTAATATGACCGGTGATCCGGATGCGACGCAACCCAGTATAATGCCCTGAAGCTGCTCCATGTTATTGAAATTGTATGCTGGAATCGCGTAGCCGCCCTGCATGGCTTTGCGAAACATCTCCTTGGTATTTTCCAACCCGAGATTTTTATAGTTGATTGTATCGGCCATCGTGCTTTACCTCCATTACTTCAGTAGTTGAAAAAAAGCAAGTTAGCGTTCAGGGTTCAGGGGTTCAAAGGTTCAGGGGTTCAAAGGTTCAGGGTTCAAGGGTTCAAGGTTCAAAGGTTCAAAGGTTCAAGGTTCAGGGTTCAACGGTTCTGGGTTCAAGGTTCAGGGTTCAAGGGTTCAGGGACGCCGCCGGCCAAGCTAATGACCGGTCATATTGAGAATGAAACTGTGCCAAACTGCGCAATACTCATGACGATAATTCGTCTATGTGATGGCGCTGAAGTGCTGAACTTAAACTCGAAGCTCGCTGGTTGCTTCCCTGAGAATACTCCCGCTTTGGTTCAGCAAAATACGTTCTTCTTCGGAGAGTTCGGGCGTGATAGTGGCCTTGATGCCTTCAGCTCCCAGTACCCGCGGCAGTGACAGGCTCACCCCTTGCAATTCCTTGATATCCGAGTCTGAATTGGAAAGGGTCAATACTGCACCTTCATCGTCGATGATCGCATTGACGATTCTGGCAATGCCCGCGCCGATACCGTAATAGGTGGCGCCTTTGCCTGCGATAATCCGATAGGCCGCATGGCGCACCCCGTCATCGATGGCGGATTGAATCGAATCCGTAATCGGACGGCCCGTTTGCCGCGCAAAATCGAGCAGGGCCACCCCACCGATTTTGGCGTTCGACCAGGCCAGCACTTCGGAGTCCCCGTGTTCGCCCAATACGTAAGCGTGGACCGATTGCGGCGTTATCCCCAGATGTTCGCCGATCAGGGTGCGGAAACGAGCGGTGTCTAATATGGTCCCAGACCCGATGACCTTTGCCGGCGGCAGTTTCGCGATGTCGGTTACGACTTTCGTGATTATATCCACCGGATTTGAGACGATCAGCAGGATGGTTCCCGGTGCGTGTTCCAGGACCCGCGGGATGACATTCTGAAATACCTGCACATTGCGTTCTAAAAGGTGCAAACGGGTTTCGCCTTCGCGCTGAGCGACGCCACAGGACAAAATAACGATTCCGGCGCCCCTCAAATCCCTGTAATCACCGGCCGCCACCCTGATCGGTTTCCCAAAAGGGACCGCGTGGAGAATATCTTCGGCATGTGCCTGGGCCAGTTCCCGGTGGAGGTCTACCAATACGAGGTCATTGGCAGCCCCCTCCAGGGCAATGGCATAGGCCCCCGAACTGCCGACCAATCCGCATCCGACGATACCGACTTTCATGAGTGCCTCCTTTAGCTTTTTCAATAAACTGAGGTAAGACAGCATGTGTCGGGTGTCAATGCAATCTGCGAATTGCCGGTATTTTAAGATATAGCTCCATTGTTCACAGATTGTGCATCAATACATTATTGGGATTGCGGATATCAGATTTTGGATTTCGGATTGACGGAATCTTTCGATTGCGGATTTTAGATTTCGGATTTCGGATTGGTGGTATCGCTGCGCTCTTTCGATTTTTTGAATAGACCGTTCGACAAAAGACTCACGACAAGCAGGATACCTTAAATCCGCAATCCGCAATCTACAATAATCCCATCGTTTATTCACCAATTAAGCGTTTTTGGATCAGGTAGCCGAAATATATCTCCTATATACCGGCTTTGATTCGCGCCATCGTCTGTTCGGCGATTTCCAGCTCTTCATTGGTGGGGATGACCAGAATTTTTAACGGTGTTCCTGAACTTTGAATTTCAAAGATTTCGTTGGTCCGGCGGTCGTTTTTATTTTCATCGACTTCGATGGCCAGCCGCTGCAGTCCCTCACAGCATAGCGCGCGGATACCGGCTGCGTTTTCGCCGATGCCGCCGGTGAACACCAGCGCATCCACGCGGCCCAGGGCTGCAAAATAAGCGCCGATGTATTTTTTTATGCGATAGCAGTACATGTCAATCGCCAGTTTGGCCGGCTTTTCCCCATTACCGGCCAGCTCGTTGATTTCGCGCATGTCGTTGACACCGCAGATTCCTTTGAGGCCACTTTGCTTGTTCAGGATAGATTCGACTTCATCTGCCGCGCAGCCGGCTTGACCGGCGAGGTAGAAGATGATGGCCGGGTCAATATCGCCGGACCGGGTTCCCATGATCAAGCCTTCCAGGGGCGTCATCCCCATGGAAGTGTCAATGCTCCGGCCTTTTTCAATCGCGGCCGCGCTGGCGCCGTTTCCGAGATGCAGGGTGATCAAATTCAGGGCCTCCAAAGGCCGGTCTAAATGCCGGGCCGCCAGTTTGGCAACATAGGCGTGGGACGTGCCGTGGAAACCGTAGCGGCGCACCTGGTGATCTTCGTATAAATTTTGCGGAATCGCGTAGTGATACGCCCGCGGGGGCAGGGATTGGTGAAAGGCCGTATCGAACACGGCTACCTGGGGCACCTGGGGGGCCGCCGCCAATGCGACTTCGATGCCCTGTAGATTGGCGGGATTATGCAACGGTGCCAGCGGGATCAGCCGGCGGATCGTTTCGATGACTTCCCGGTCGATCAGGGCCGGTTCGCGAAACTTCTCCCCCCCGTGCACCACCCGATGGCCGATGCCGAATAGTTCACCGCTGTCTCGCATAGCACCGGATTCGTTCATGGCCGCCCCGATAAGCTGGAAGCCGGCCCGGTGATTTTCCACGACCTGGCTCTTGACGATATCTGCTGTTTGGCCATGCTCATCGCTTGATTTATGCGTCAATCGGCTTGCGGCCTCGCCGATCTGCTCCACCAAACCGGCCGCCAGAACGGATTTGTTCAACATATCAAAGAGCTGGTATTTGATGGAGGAACTGCCGGAATTGATAACGAGAACTTTCATTTATTTACCCCATATATTCGAAAAAAATTGATATATTCGTAGTTTAAAATAACCCGTTGTAAGATTGCGGAATGCGGAATGCGGAATGCGGATTGCGGATTGCGGAATGCGGATTGCGGATTGCGGAATGCGGATTGCGGAATGCGGATTGATTCAAAGGATTGGATCGGATTTTTATCATTATTAGACCTACTTTTGCCTTTCGTTGCAGTCCCGCGTTATTATTAGGTCCCTGTTAAATTGCGGATTGCGGAATGCGGAATGCGGATTGATTAAACGGATTGTTTCCGATTTTATTTATTTTTTCTTGCTGTATTGATGGATGAAACCACAATCGATAATATTTCATTTCCCTCTTTCAGAAGTTGAGGGATTAAAGTATTTTTACACAGCTCCAATTCTTCAATAAGCTCTAACCAAAATAAGCCTTCATCAGCTTCTTCTTCCACGATTCCCATCTTTGAGATGAAATCGGCTCGCGATCTGGCCCTGCAAGCGGCGCGATAATTGGCTGCGACAGATGTACCTGCCCGAAAAAGCTGATTGCTGATTAATTTACTTTCCTGATTTTTAGGCAATATTCGACAAAGTTTTATTATTTCTATTGCAAAATTTTTAGTCCTCCCTTTCATGGCCTCTGGATTCATCTTCCGCCCCTCCCTCATGTATCCCGTTTCAGCAGTTAACCAAATCAATTAAACATTCTTGCAATAATCCATTCAATACGCAATCCGCAATCCGTAATCCGCAATCCGTAATCGAAGTTCCGCAATCCGCAATCCGCAATCCGCAATCAACCTTCGGTTGCCTGCGCCTGAATGGCCGTGATTGCGACGGTGTTGATGATATCGGAAATGGTCGCGCCGCGGCTGAGGTCGTTGACGGGCCGGTTCAATCCCTGCAAAATCGGCCCGATGGCCACGGCATTCGCTGATCGCTGAACCGCCTTATAGAGATTATTGCCCGTATTTAAATCCGGAAAAATAAAGACCGTCGCACGGCCGGCCACCTCGCTGTCAGGCATCTTGGTCCGGGCCACGCCGGCGTCAACGGCGGCATCATATTGGATGGGTCCTTCGATTTTCAAATCCGGCCGGCGATCCCTGGCAAGCCGGGTGGCCTCCCGTACCTTATCGACATCCGTTCCCCTGCCGGAATCCCCGGTGGAATACGAGCACATGGCGACGCGCGGCTCGATACCGTATATTTGAGCCGTCTCGGCCGAACTGACGGCGATGTCTGCCAGTTGTTCGGCCGTCGGGTCCGGGTTGACCGCGCAGTCGCCGTAGACCAGAACCCGGTCTGCCAGGCACATCAGAAAAACGCTGGAAACAATCGAACACCCGGGCCGGGTCCGGATGATTTGAAGGGCCGGCCGGATGGTGTCGCCGGTGGTGTGAATGGTGCCTGAAACCATGCCGTGGGCCGTGCCCCGGTGAACCATCATGGTCCCGAAGTAGCTGGCATCCGTCATGGTATCCCAGGCCATTTCCCTGGAAATGCCTTTGTGCCGGCGCATTTGGTAGTAGGTATCCGCATAGACATCCACCAGATCCGACGTCAAGGGATCGATGATATTGACGCCATCCAGGTTGAGACCGAAGCTGCTGATTTTTTGCCGGATGTCGGCCGGATTTCCCAGCATCGTAATATCCACCACCTGGCGCCGCAGAAGTATTTCGCCGGCTCGCAGGATGCGCTCTTCCCGGCCTTCGGGCAAAACAATGTGCCGTCGGTTGGATTTGGCACGCTCGATAAGTTCATATTCGAACATGATCGGGGTAACCCGGGTGGACCGGACCAGGGCGATCCGATCTTCGAACTCCGGAATATTGAGATGGGTTTCAAATAAACCCAGGGCGGTCGCGATTTTGCGTTCGTTGCTGGCGGCGAGAGCGGCCCGGACGGCGGCGGCCTGGAGTGCGGTGGTGTAGGTATCTGCCTGTACAGCGATAATGGGTATGGGCGCGATTTTTTCAGACCCTCCAATCAGTCGCCGGACCTGGGGTTCGACCGTCATACCGCCGGTTAACAACAGGCCGGAAATATTGGGATAGGCATCTGAGACGGCTGCCGCCAGGCTGCCCAATATGACATCGGAGCGGTCGCCGGGGGTGATGACCAGGCTGCCGTCCCCGATATGATCCAGGAAATGCGGCAAGTTCATCGCCGCGATTTTAATATCGAGGACCTCCCGATTCAAACGCTCCGGATCGCCTTGAAGTATTTCGCAGCCTAAATCCGAAGCGACATCACCGACAGTCGGGTTGCTCAACAGCGGTTCTTCCGGAAGAACATCGACGGTGTTGTCTTTAAGTTGCTCAACCAGTGTCGGCACGCTGCCCGGTGATACGCGATTGGCAATGATCGACAGGATTGTGCATCCGTGGCTTTGGAAAGACTCCCGGGCAAATGCAATCTCCTCACCGATTTGCTGCGAAGATTTATCCCGGCCGCTGACCACTCCCAATACGGGGCAGGCCAGATTGTTGGCAACGTCGGCATTAAAATCGAATTCAAAGGCCGAAGCGGCACCGGTGAAGTCCGTCCCTTCGCACAGGACAAATTTGCAGCGGCCTTCGAGGGCCTTATACTTGCCGAAAATATTTTTTAGCAGCGTGTTATACTGACCCGCGGCAACCATGCGCTGGGCCTCTCCGTGCCGGCAGCCGTACATTGCTTCGACGGGAATATCCAAACCGTAGCGGTCCCGGATCAACTGAATGCTGTTGTCCGGCTTCCCATCGGGGATGATCGGTCGGAAAAAACCGATCCTGTTTAAACGCCGGGACAGCAATTCCATAACCCCGAGGGCCACCAACGATTTGCCGGCACGCGGTTCCATGGCAGCAATATATAGATTCTTGGACATGGTGTTAAATTTCTCTTGAGATTCATTATTAATGTGATATGTAATTTTATATAGAGAGCCTGCGCATAAACTTAAAATTGATCAGAATAAATTACAAAATTGTAGGTCCAACATTTTAAATTTGGTCAATGTTCTTTGAAAAATTGGTTAAAGCAGCAATCTGCTGTGCTTCAGGTTAAA
>Ga0209339_1000482_pt1 | contig 14575 bp, 6 predicted proteins | sample OlaalgELextract3_FD_187376 | JGI IMG/M metagenome (GOLD analysis project Ga0209339, IMG submission 187376) | Olavius algarvensis symbiont microbial communities from Tuscany, Italy - Type A ELBA extract 3 (SPAdes) (version 2) | ecosystem: Host-associated > Annelida > Digestive system >... | reverse complement strand
CGTAAAGTGAGGCGCTTAAAAATTATAGAGGTATAGTTATAGGGTCGAAAACCACGGGGAGGGGTTTGGGGAGAGGGCTCGCCAAGACTATCGTATCGTATCGTATCATTGAATATTGAATTATTTTTCTGTATACACTTGAACAGAGAATGGCAGTTCCATGCAAAATCTAACGAGGTGACCGATGCCTTTTTGGCATGTCCTCCAGACTGAGCACAAGGTCCTTCACTGCTACGCGACAAACGCCTGGTTGCGGGACATTTGTACCCGTCTTGTGGCTTCTGTTCACCAAACTGTCGATGCTTCAAAGTTTCCAACCCTTGTCGGACAATTCACTCAACAGCCTTCGTGCACCATACTGCTTTGACAGATAGATATTTTTTAATCAGAATCACATCTTCCTGTGAAATTTTCATGATTTTGTTTAATTTTTGCTGATATTTAGGTCTTCACAATTTCCCAAGGTAAAGTAGCTGCACTAAATAGGTGAAGTTGGAAAATAAAAACACCTGTCGATGTTACTCTTAGTAATAAGTGTGCCAAAATATTTGTAAACGGACAGTTCTACTTCAACTTATCATCAACAAGAACTCAGCTATCGCAAACAGATCGCGCGTCAGCTGCGCACACAATTCGTCGAGGACATCTCCGTGACCTTGAAATCTACATTAAGGGTCACTCAAAATCACTGAAAACGGAACCATTGGACAGATCATACACGACTTACTATTAGACGTTGAATATTATCGTGACCTTGAAATGTGGGTCATAGGTCACTCAAGGTCATTGAAAGTGGTACCATTTGAAAGTTTGGGTACGGTTTCCTAACTTTTCCTACCCTAACTGTAACCCTAACCCTAGGGTTAGGGGTCAAGGTCATTGAAAATGGCGCTGTTCGATAGACCATATGCGACTTTCTATTGGTGCGCCATTGTAAATATAGCTCTATCTTGTACCATTTTCCAGCTGAATAATATCGTCACCTTGAAATCGGGGTTAGAGGTCACTCAAAGGTCATTGAAGTTGGTGCCATTCGAAAGCTTGGGTGTGGTTTCCTATTCGCAGTAACTATGGTCGTATCTGTAGCCGTTTGTCAGATATTTAGCGTCAAAGAGTGGTGTGACCTTGAAAACGGGGTTAGGGTTCGTTCAAGGTCATTGGAAATGGCACCATTTGATAGATCGCATATGAGTTCCTATTGACCTTCCATAGAAACTATGGCGATAGTTTGTATCGTTTGCGAGATATAGCGACTTATTGGTAGAAAATCGCGAATTTTTTCTACCCCACCTGTATTTAGCGCCCCGCAGGGGGTGATCCCGTCGGAATTTTGTGAAAATGTTTATTGCTGGTAAAACATTGGGCTACCGTATGGTGAAAAAACTATGACGATATGTTAAGCCGTTTTCATCTGATACCGGAACGTCACGGACAGACAGACGGACGGACAGATTTGCTATATCAATATCGCGCGTCAGTATGCTGACGCGCGATAACAACGTGGTCACATGTTTTTTGGAACACAGTACGTGCAATGCAATGATGTATAAGTCGTAATAAGTAATTAATATTAACAACAGTGTGAGAGTTGTTGTGTTGTTATTTTGATTCATTTTACATTTCTTAACATCAGTTTTAATGCTGGTGAAATACTGGTGAAATGATGCACTCATGCAGCGCACTGAATTAATGATAATCACGATATTTTCATATCATTGCCTTTACAAAGGGACCATAAATGCACTTTTTGTCAAAAAGTAAAAACACCGAGTACCTGAGTACGTAAATGGAAGTTATTAAAAGAAAGTACTGACTAAATGAACTATAGCATTGAGACATTTGTGATACATGCAGAGGTGATCAGTAGGCCACTAAATGGGCCACTGGTTATTTAGATTGTGTACCAAATAATGGCCATGGCCACTATATGGTACTACATGGCCACTAAATGGTACTTTTTAGTTTTTTACTTGAAGCGTCTTTTTATAAAATACTTAAACATTTTAAGTGAAAAAAAGAAATGCTGTTATGCAGAATAATTCAGCTTCAGTGAATGTAGACTTTTCTTGCTCAGGCTGTGGTGACATGTTACGAGAAAATTGAACCGCCAGAAATTTGCGGCCACTAATTGGTCAGTTTACCCTATAGTCTCACGTCTTTTTAAACGCGCAGAGTCGAGGAAATGACTCATTCTTGTGTAAAACATCTTTATGTATCCTATGTAGACCGTTGAGGGATACAGCAGAGACTGTGCATTGGTGAAATTGAAATGTCGGCGCGCCGGCTGCTGTACAGCGTTGAAGTTTTACCGCAAGACGGACGACGTGGACAGCGACATGGAAGAGATGGACACGGAGGACACGACAGATACAGCGACAGACAACACTGCTAGCGCACAGCCGTACACGCTGCTTCAGCTGCTGAGAGCTGTCGACCTGCGTCGTCCTCTCTTCATCGCCTGCATGCTCCAAGTCATCCAGCAGTTCTCTGGCATCAACGCAGTTAGTAGCCTATTATAACAAGTTGAACACTTAACAACCGTTCTCAGAGGCATCAATGACGCACGGCACGTTGCATCATGGGAATTACAGGGGCTGTAAGTCGAGAAACGTCCTTAGCAACAGTCACCTGGTGTCACATTTGTCACAAACCTTTAGCTATTAGTGCATAGAGGTCGTTGGCTTCGCTTGGAGAAGGTTACGACGCTTCCCAGGCCGGGCCAAGGAGTGAGCGAATTAAAGAGGGTACCGAGGGAGCGAATTAGGGATAACTTCTAGTTCTTTTATTTTCCGGGTCCGCCTATATGAAGCATGCTAGTAAATGTTATACCGCAGAAAGTCCATCTGCCTGTATTGTCACGTTGGTGATGGCAGTAAGTCGTAGAATATGAATATTTAACAAGGAAATCTACAGTGCAAGGCACAGCACACCCGCCCCGGAATTTGTGTATTTTGGTATTTACATTGAAATAATAGGGACGAATGGGCTAGCAGACGGACAGACCCACGCGTGACGCATCAATAAAGAGTATCCGCCAGCCGGTAGTAATTGAGGGCGGGGAACATGCCAAGAGGCGGTCGCTCATTGGCTCCAACAAATGCAAATGTGCCTAAGGAGTTTTTGCCATGTATAACCCGTGTTCGTCCGTCTGTCTGTCTGTTCGTCCGTCACGTTTATGTGTTGTGTCAAAATGAGTACTTAAATTTTTTTCGCAGTTGGGTAGCCGCGCCATTCTATTTCCCATACCGAACATAATTTCGACGGTTATAGGCTAGCACTAAGTGGCGGCGTTTGCTTATCACGAGAGACGGACGACGCAGCGCTACGCATCAATGAATCTTGTTTATGACAGGAAGCCTCGACGTTGCGCCGAAGACAACAGAACAAAATTTAATTGTACGCATTGGTAAATCTGAAGCCGAAGTGACTAATGGTGCAAGATAGAGCTATAGTTATAATAGAAGACCAATAGTAAGTCGTATGATCTATCAAACGGGGCCACATTCAACGACCTTGAACGACCCTTACACATGATCTTAAGGTCACACCATTATTTGATGCTGAATATTTCATAAACGGTACGAGATACAGACATAGTTTCAATGGAATACTAATAGGGACTTACACACGCCCTACTCAACAGTGTCATTTCGAATGAGCTTGAGTGACTTAGCGAAATATTCAATGACACGAAGCGTCGCGCGGTCTCTCTGCGACAGCTGAGCTTCTTGTCTATGCAGAGTGCAGACGTCTAGTGACAGACATAACAGCTGACATCTGACAGGTGGCTCGACTATATACAATGAACTCACAATACTGCTGCCGACGACGACGACGGCCTCCGTTTGATTATTACAACTAATTACGTGTTGTTTGTTTATGACCTGACAGATATTTTTCTACTCCAAGTCGATATTCATGGATGCCAAGATCCCTGCTGCCTATGTTCCGTACGCGGTCATCGGCACCAACGCTGTCAACGTCGTCATGACATTCATCGCGGTAGGCGACTATGAGTATAGTCAGTCTAGCAGTGGCGTAGCCAGAAATTTGATTTGGGGGGTATACGTTTTAACTAGTCATTGCAATTTCAAAACATGTGTTAATGTCCCACACGTGAACAAAACGGTTACTGATTTTTTTTGGGGGGTATATATACCGATATACCCCCCCCCCCGTCGCTACGCCCCTGGAGTCTAGCAGCTCTAGCTACGTAATAGAGCTCAACTTCTCGTATCTATAGTCTACATTTGATATGGTAAGGATAACTAGGCATGTTTTGTAACATCTCACGACGATATACGTGACAGTGTATCATACATCAATGATGAACAGCCGCACATTCATGCGCCTATATCTGCAGCAGGTCGTGCTGTACGGGACTCGACCCATCTGCTTCGCTAGCCGTAAAATTTACTTATTTATCGATTCCGGACAGATTCCGGCAGTGAATTGCTGTAACATTTGTGTTTGTTTATTGATGATTTAGCATAGTCGTCATGATGATGATGGTGATGATGATGATGATGATGATGATGATGATGATGATTACTTGTATGTATCATGTGTGTTCTCCATGTATTTTATTTTTTTTTGTTTTTATGGCAGTTATGAGTGTCATGCATTGACCTTTCTGTCCAGTTTTTTAGCTCATGCTGTTATCAACAAATGTCATGTATTTTACTTTGTGCAAATAAACATGGATGGATGGATGGATGATAGTGATGGTGATGGTAGTGGTGTTGAAAGTTGCCCTGTTCTGGCACCCACACGCGTATGAGACAAAGACAGGGGACATTCCCCCTTAAATTTCTGGCAGTACCGATATTTTTGCCAGCAGGGATCATTCGCTTACCATTAGCATTGTGGGAGGCCTAAATGCAGACAAGTTGATTGCATTACGTCAGCGAACCGCGCGCCACCTACCGGCATGAAGTCGGACAACAGAGTCTAACATCTAGTTAACAGTTTATTATGTGCAGGTAGTCCGTTCTGTATAGACACAGACTAGCGATGTGTTGTGTGTTTAGGTGCCGTTGATGGATATCGCTGGTAGAAGGATTCTGCTGCTTGTGCCGATGTTAGCCATGATCATTGACCTAGCTGTACTGACTGGCTGCCTCCTCACACAGGTTCACTCGTTTCTCACATGACCGCCGTGTAAGTAAGTAAGTAAGTAAGTAAGTAAGTAATTATAAATCACAGTCCGTGTTGTGTCACTGTTCTATATGAACGTACAGACTGCTGGTGATGTTTAGTGTGATATTTCCAGGCTCAGGTGTCAGCGTGACGCTGTTGTTATGACTGGTTGTTAGGAGTATTTTCCACAGCTGCGTGAAGTGGCGTACGCTACGATCGCTTGCATCATCATCTACGTCGTCGCGTTCGCCGTTGGTCTGGGTAAGTGCTTCCCAGTCTTCATGCCGTTCTAGCTCGTCCCGACCATTTTGTCTTTGTACTTATCTGTCGCGACAGTCGGCAACGACCTCATCGTAAATATTCAGCTGCGAGTTATCAGCGATGTTAGTCGTTGAGGATGAGCGAGGGGGGCGGGGCGGGGTGAGCGTGGTGTAGGTGGAAATTTTTACTAGTGGAGCCTGGCCGTTATCCTGCGTATTTATCAGCACTGCAGTATAAACATCAGTATCGCTTCGTCATCTGATCAAGTCTAAAATATTTGGGGTTGCCCCAACATTTGGGGGTTGGACACGGTTTGGCGGCTGGCCAGCACTTAAAAGTTGGGCGCGTGCCTCGGCCCCAGAACAATCTCGGTCTGAGTGCTTGAACGTCAAGTCTTTGCTAACGAAACTGCACAAACTGCACGAACTGTACGTCTTGTTTGGGTTGTCTTGGTTTATCTTTAATTACATTTCAAACTTGGTTACTGGTTAGTGGTAAGCAAACTATGTGCTCGGGGTCAAAGGTCACAGACTGACAGTGTCACGAAGTGCCGAAATACATGTTTGCTCTGTCGACTTTATTGATTACGATATCTTTATTGAATTTTATAGTTGCACCCCGAAGACTTGACCTTGAAATGACCTTTTAGTGACGGTACATACAGGCGACAAAGTTGAAAGGACGTTCGACATTCGGGCGACAAAAATTACCAACTTTCGACAAAGTCGACCGAGTTGAACATGTTCAACTTTGGCGACAATGTCGACTGCGACACGGTCGACAGACTTGAACGAGCCGCGACTTGCCTGGATTCTAACTTGACTACGGCGCTTTATAAGTCATTTACTTATTTACTTACTTACTCTCGACAAAACGACGACAAATCGGCGACAAAGTCGAAAGTCGACAACTTGGTCGACTTTCGACTTTGTCGATTGTGTCGACTTTCGACAAAGTCGAATGTCAAAGTCAAAAACAAAGTCAAAGTCGAACTTCACTGGCTCCCTGTTCCCAAGCGGATTGAATTCAAAATTGCAACGCTTACATATCTTCTCTATTAACACCTTGTCAGCCTCATCGGTCTCTCCGTTCAGTCAGTCAAAATCTGTTAACAGTACCACGCTGCAACAGCAGTTTTGGACAAAGATCATTTTCCTATATTCTGCACCTAGAATCTGGAATGGCCTACCGCTTGCGGTCAGACAATCTCCTTCACTGGACAGCTAACCTAAAAACTTATTACTTTGCTAGCCAATAGTTGGCCGCCTAGCGACTGCCTCCAGCGCCTCTGATTCGACATGTAGCCTACTCAGTACTGTCGACGCAGCGCGCTATACAAATTGTTATGTATGTATGTATGTGTCGAATTCGACTTTGTCGCCGGTATGTATCGGCTCTAACTTGACCTTCACGTTGAAAATAGCGCGGAACTGCTTCTCGATAGAGTGCACTGCACTCTACTTTAAATAGTTCTGTTCTATCATTACGTCGCCACACGGCGAGATAGTGTTTATCGTCGGTCGACCGTGTTTGCAACTTTGTGACCGTGCGTCTTCGTAACTGTGTAACGTTGCGGGGTAACGGTTATAAATAGCTACCGTCATGAAATTGTCAGTGTAAACAGACATTCTGACAACGGCTGTGGAATCGTGCCATTAAATTTGCAGCATCATGCAGTGGGACGCGGGACGAGGTTTGCTGTGTTGGCGTCAATTGTTATTGTTGTCACCATCATTGTCATCTACGACAACTACGATCAGCTGATCATGGGCTGACTGCACCGTTGATATGTGGTATAATGTTGTAGATGATGTAGCACTCAGTGACGTCTTGCTATACACTGTGCAGGGCCGATACCAATGATGATCGGTGCGGAGCTGTTTCGACAAGGACCTCGGCCGAAAGCCATGGCTGCTGCTAGTGTCGTCAACTGGATTGGCACATTCATCATCGCGCTCTGCTTCGAGTCTGTTGCTGTACGTATATACAGCGATACAGCTGCACTGCCGACTCCGATCACGCTGAGTGTGTGGCGTGATATGTTGTAGCATCAGTGCGTGCATGTGTACACGACCAAACCGATTTGTCTAGCTATAGACATACGTCAGCGACGCGTCAGCTTCACTGTCGGTGTATCTAGGTTCACATCAATCAATGCGAATTGTTGCCATGTTGAAGTGATACCTCGCCTGTATAGATGGAAGGCGAGGTATTCATTTTGTGACCCATATTCCTTTCTTTTTTGTGACATTGTCAGCAAGGTCACAGCTGCGATTTTCTACCAATATCTGGCGTTGGGATCGATGACTGGCGGAGTGTCAGGTGTCGTGAACAATTTCGACCGTCGAGTAAGTTTATATCATTAAGCGCCGCGGCCTCCGTGTATAGTGACAGACGGTCAGCCGAAACGCCACGCATCAGTGTATGGCCTACGTTTATGACATCAAACGTCGACGTCGTTTTTATCACTGGTCGGGTATACCGAAGAGAACAGAACAGAATTTAATTGTACGCATTGGTAAATCTGAAGCTGAAGTAACTAATAACAAAAGTCTGCGCTTGATGTGTTGTACTGTTGAAGCTAACTGCAGACAGACAACCGCGCGACCTCTCTGCGACAGCAGAGCTTCTTGTTCTTTCAATTGTCACTATCATTAGAATGACGGTGTGTGATGTAGGACTTGACCGGTAACTACGTCTTCACGATCTTCATTGTGATGTTGATCGGCTTCCTCATCTTCACGTACATGTTCGTGCCGGAGACAAAGAACAAGACGTTCGAGGAGATAGCAAACCAGTTCTCACCGGGCGAGCCGCTCGAGGTCGAGGAGATGATCGACGACGATGAGGAGTACGACGAGCTGGATGACGTCGAGCCAATCCCGACCGAGCAGTCGGACGACGACGAACACGGAGACCACGCACTCGTCACGCTCAACTTCGACGCCGCAGCGAAACCAGCGCAGTGAGACGACGAGGCGCCATGTTGACACCAGTGGCGTATTCAGGAAGGGGACGATTGTGCGACCGCCCCCCCCCCCCTGGGCCCGACTATGAATTTTTGCATATTTTTGTAAGCTTCGTTTCGCGATTGAACAGTAAAATCCGTGTCCCAAGGCTTAGTGACTGTCCGTGTTTTCTGTTGGTTAAAAACTTAATTAAAAATGTACGCAAACTTATTTTGGAGAAAAAATATTTTCCGGGGAGGGACCCAGCCACCTCCACCACCCCCACCCACTTGACGCCTACGGCGCCTCGCCGCCTCCTTCTTTCCTTACTTCCATGCGGAGCAGGCAACATAAGCTGCCCAGTGCTAAGTCCTCCCTTGCCGCTGCCCCCTTCTTACTGAAATCCTAAATACGCCACTGTTTGACACTGCAGCTTGTCTGTCCAGCTGTACGACAGTAGGCTAATCTGAGGCATCACGTTTTGTAGCTGGTGTCCGTCGGGTATTTTGGTGATGTTTGTTCGTTTGTTAGCGAGATTGCAAAAAAAAACTATTGCAATCGTCATGAAATGTTTAGAATGGATCGACAACGGTAGGACGATCATGCCACTAAATTATGGGACAAATTGGCACAAAAACACATCAGTCAAAAAACCGCGAATGACTGGTAACGCCACCCAGTGAGTGTAAATGTAGCTTGTACGACAGTTGGTGCCGGTGACGAGTAACTCATCTAGAAGAATACGACAATTATTTGACACAGCGGCGACACGCTGCATGATAACTTAGTCATTGTCAAGGGTGCTGTGTAATAGCTTCAGCAGTCGTCATGTTCTGTAGCCACGCCTTGGCGCGAACATCCGTGTCTGTCAATAAACAAGAAGCTCACCTGATGCGGAGAGAATGCGCGATGCTCCGTATTGTTAGAAGTTAAGTTCCTATTAGTATTCTATTGCAACTATGTCTCTATCTTGTATTGTTTCCGAGATAAAGCAAGATATTGGTCGAAAATCTCGATTTTTTCATATACCCAACCTGCAGTCGACGTTCCCGTTAAGGGGACTCCGTTGGAATTTCACTATGATAGTTCGTATGAAAAAAACTAGAATGATAGTACTGCAAGTAGCTGAAAAGGTTTGAGGATATGTTTACTGATTTCGATAGAACACAAGAACGTGACAGACAGACGTACGGACACCGCGCTGTAGCATAGCCCGCGTAGGCGCGCTATATGTAGGACCCCTCCCCCAATAGCTTCACGCGGCGATGATCTGGCATAGATAAATGATTTATGCTGTAAGTAATAGTCTGGTGTGTGTATAGGGCCTACAAGTAGGCGACATGTACAAACAGAACAAAGGTCTATCCCAGTGTTGTATATGTTTTCTTGTTATCCAGTTCATCTCTGTGTTTGCATCATTGCATGTCGTGTCCCTTATCACCGGTAGCTGACCGTAGGCGTTCTTTGCCCATGAACCTGACAAATATGACGAACCACTGGACCAGTCATGTAGCACGATAGCCTACCTCGATCCGTGTTCTATAGCTTCTCCTGTACACACAGGGTGCGCAGTTATTATCTCATTTTGTTTGTGCGATTACTGTAATACTGTTTTAAGTTATTTATTTTCGTGTATTTATTGACTATAAGCTTAGTGGTTGAACTGTTTTGTATAATCGTCGTTTACAGTTGGTCGAATAGTATACAAATATGCATCTAGCTGAACCAAAAATGTGTCGTCGACTGAGAGTTTATTTAAGAATTGAATAATCCAAATAATGAGTTTGTCAGTGATGTCAATAATGCGTGTCCGTACTCCGTAGACAGAGAGACCTCTACCTCGGCTTTCACGCCTTTGAATAAGCTGCCAACTTAACTTAAAGAGAAAATTAAGAACAAATACAACGGCAGAGAGTCATTTGAAAATATTTCTACTACTCTGCTTTTTAATCTGGCGACACTAACAGAGTGAGCGGGTCAGCGTTTTCTTAAGTGCACTTCAAAGACCATTTAGTGCCTTCAAAATGTTGCAGAATGATGAATAGACGAGAAGTATTAATAATATAACATAAAAAAACGATGAAAAACAAAAAAAAATCTATTATATATTTATTATGAAATCGTACACAAAGTACACAATAAAAAGAAAATGAAAAAAAGACAAGGGAAAAAATAAAAACATAAAAACACAAAATAAAAAAATAATAATATTAATGTGTTAAGCCACAACAAAACGGTAAACGTTGATCGTATGCAGAAATTAACTTTCTAAACTAAAATCGCTGTCGATTGACTTACAATAAATACAATAAACAAAATTGGCAGAGTTAAGGCGCAGATGGTTTAGCAGTTAAAATAGAGCTAGACGCACGTCTGTTTACATGGGCCTCAGTGCGTGCGGTTACTGATGAGTGACGATGGCGGTCGACATCTGTTCGACGCTGTCTCACATTGCAAGACTGCTGCTGTCAGCGACTTGTCACTGTACCTTGGCATTCACACAGACACCCATTCGTCATTCGACAGACTCGTTCAAAGTACTCGCACAACATGCTTGAGTCAAAGTAAAAACAACTCAAAACTTTACTTAAGTAGCCTACAAGTAAAATGCAGCGTCGCTAAAGTTAGTTGTGAGTAATGTTTAAAGGAGTAGGCCTAGTGTGAACGCTTGTGGGTGATAAGTGGTTATTTTAAAGCACGGTGCATGCGGTTTATTTACCTCGCCCCCCGCCCCAACGACAGACGGCGAGGTATTTGTTTGTTACCACGACAACAGTAAATCGGTTACAGCGGTCGTTGTGAAGCAAGTTTCATGAATAGATCGGCGACAGTATCACGTTATTTAACTTGGCTTGTGGCAGCACCATGCAATTGGGCGCGGACGAACTGTGCTGTATGCTTTAAATGTTATGTTTTGAACATCTTTTCACCAGACATCTGGTAGAAACAGTAAGGAGTAAACAAAACAACAAATAAACTAATCGAACTTAACTACAGAGAAAAAAGTATTCCACACTGACATTAAATTGTAGAACTACAACATTCTATTCAAAACACTGAACCTATATACGACAATGAAACAATTGTTCTAGCAATGAATGTTAGACTTTCCAGTTCCTAAGCAATAATCATGTTTTTAACCTTGAGAACGATAACGACCACGTTGGCAGACGTTAGTTCGCCATCCCATCCAATGCGTCTATACGGACCACGCCACACGGCTAGGTCTTTCCGTCTGGTCGACTAAAAGCTGGCTACCGGTCAGTTATTGACTCCACGTACAATCGAAGAGCTCTTTTCCAAAACTCACTCATTCCACTTTTCCGAATCGTGTTCGGTGGACTGAGTGAGTTTTGGAAAAGAGCTCTTCAATCATCGCATCGTATCCTATCCGTACAGCATTCGCCGGTAATTTAGGCTCAGAGTTGTTGAGGTAGGCCTGGCCTGCCTGTCTGTCTCACTGAGTCGCGACCATGTTTCTCAATACTTCATTTTTTCAGTAATTAAATGGACGCCGCGCCGCGCCACAAGCAGCTGATAATGCTGTTCGTACATGGCGTCAGCCATGATACCGGACGAGTCACATTAATTTTATAACGACACTTAGACTTCAATACAAAACAAGAAGCTCAGCTATTGCTGAGACAGCTGGCGTTACGATAAGATCAGTGATAGCGGTAGATCGACTAACACTTATCGTAAACCTGAATGTGACTTACGTAAATTTTATTTCACTGATAGGCTTGTTAATACGTGGAAATCTGTGTACACAGCTATGTTGTGTCAGAAAACAGTTAAACTCTTTCAAAAGCACAGCACTTGATAATTTAATACCTAACCAATAATAATGTATAAGTTGTGTAACCAATGTATTATTTCCATTTTTGTGCAGAAATTCAAGGAACCGGAAGCCAAAGTGGAGTGACAGTTAATAACTCAGCTGTCGCAAACAGGCCGCGCGATGCTCAATGTCGTTGAAAATTTTGCTATCACTCAAAGTACTCAACGCCATTCAAATTTACACTGCTGAGTAATAAACTGTGTAAGTTCCTGTTGTCTTCCATTGTAGTTATGGCCATATCTTGTGTCGTTTCGGAGATAAAGCGAGATATTGGTCGAAAATCGCGATTTTTATATACCAACTTATATACGTAACAACCCATTGGGGTAAAAGATTGCGAACATTTTCGTGCTGTTTTTTCACAACCGAGCCAGATTCCTGGTCTATCCGGCGGTGTAAATAAATTCTGCAAAAGTCCTCTGTTTAGGCCCTACTCACAGCTCAAGCGCGTTACAGACAGACAGACGGACAGACAGACGGAAATGTGACCTCAATAGCGGAGCGTCTACTACGTACGCTCGCTTATTACGTTGTTACATGCATCAAGTAAATTTTACGCCGATCACTTCGTTATACAGCAAGGACCTAACGATGATTATGTGCCCGCCGGTCCAGACTGGTCGTAAGCGTAGTATTTTATACTTTTTCTTCGTTACCATATTTCACAACTCTGTAAGTAAGTAAGTAAGTAAGTAAGTAAGTAAGTGAGTAAAAAAGTCGATTTATATAGCGCATCGTCGTGAAACCTCTAATGCTTCAGCAACGATAGGAGACAACGGTGACTGATCGTTATCGTCATAGAACTTTCAAACGGGTTGGCACTGACTCTGGGATCATTCGCTGCAGTGTACGGCGAGTTTATAGCGAGCGTTACGTGGTGTGTGACGCGCGTGAGCGTCACCTGAGACAGGCCACCGACCTGTCTCGGTTATTAAAAAATATTGCACAAATATTTGCAAGCGTTTAGCCCATGCACAGGGGTTGTGATGTAGAACGGGGCTGTAAAAGTAGTGATTTTGCACTCATCGACGGCTCTCTCTCAGCAAGAAGCATATAAAGAATTACACAAGCCATATTTCAGGTTACAGTTAGGGTAGCCGATCTACCGCTATCACTGATCTTATCGTAACACAAGCTGTCTCGAGCACCGGCTGAGCTTCTTGGCTGCATGTACCTGGTTCTAGGCATACGCTTCACACGTTAGATCGGTAAAAATCCTTTAAAATTTGGCTCTATTACGCATAATCTGTAATCTGTTCAGACCTATATTGGCCTACCTCTAAACTCAGATTTGCTCCGTTTTCAGAACCCAGAGCCGCCTAAAGTTCGCCTTGAGAGATTACCTTGGCATCATGTTTCTCCAGCAGCGACCGTCAACATCTCCATTTTACTGGCATTTTATTATGCTTGTTAACCGGGTGACCTCATCGGCATGTGACATGACCTATAACCTATGGCCTTTCACTGGATTCTGTTGCGCGTCACGTGTCGATCGGCCGTTGCCGTTGCGACTAATGACATTGACATTCATCTGTTTTAGTTCGCATGCAGCACACACACCATTAAGACGATGACACACGAGCGGTCAAATCAAAAAATCAGCACGGAGTCGGTAGAAATATAGCGCAGGTTTCTTTAATGTGTAAGCCTATCATAAATTTATATTCTCACGAGAGATGACGATGCACGCAGCCTACAACAAGTTAACATAACGTTCATACAACAGCCACGTTAAGGCAGTGGCCGCTCATCACTAGGCGTGTAGTCCTATATAGGCCTAATGCTCTTGGCTGCATTTTGGACTTCTTGCGATCATCAGTTTGTTTTATTTTCTTTTGTCACTATTTCTTTTAGTTTCTGATCTTGTGTGCTATAGACTATGCTGGTTATCCGTCAGTTTTTTGATTGCACGTTAAATAATTGCATATCGTGTCGTATTCGTATCTTAGGCCTATACCATGGTATGGAGCTGGGCCGGCTGAAAATTACAACTCATATATTCTGCCAGATGCAAAAAAATGGATGAATGGATAGATGGATGGGTGGATGGGAATCCGTTATCTGCATTGTCACAGCTTAGATCCGTTTAAGTGTATCACACAACTGACACTGGCGTCCAAACGTGACCGCGTTACATTGTATTGTATTTCTAGGACCGACTCGTCCGACCAGTGTGCTTAATGGAGTCAAAATTACAAATGCAGAGATGAGCTGAGATGAACATTCTGTGATTTAATATCTTCTGAATCCGTTAGTGCCCTGCCCTGCGTTGACCTTTACATGCGTGACGCCACTTCTGCGAGATCTTCACTGGTTGCGCATGCCAGAGCGTATCGAGTACCGGCTCGCTGTGCTCGTATACCGCTGTCAACATGGCTTGGCGCCT
>Ga0209339_1000480_pt1 | contig 14618 bp, 9 predicted proteins | sample OlaalgELextract3_FD_187376 | JGI IMG/M metagenome (GOLD analysis project Ga0209339, IMG submission 187376) | Olavius algarvensis symbiont microbial communities from Tuscany, Italy - Type A ELBA extract 3 (SPAdes) (version 2) | ecosystem: Host-associated > Annelida > Digestive system >... | reverse complement strand
GATTCACAAGTTGAACAGTTACATCAAGCAATCTCTTAACTATGTCCAGATCAGTGGAAATTTTGAAACCTACAAAATTGAACGAGAAACCTACACGGCCTAAGTGGGTCAAGAATGATGCCTCCGCCAGGCCCTCAACTCTAACTTCGCGTTTGGGGTTCTTTTACAAAAAAAACGCGCTATATAAATTCACTGTCATTATTATTATTATTGTTATTAATACACATATTTCTATCCCGCCATACGTCGTAACTTCAGAAGCGACGTGAAACTGCAACGTAAACTTCACCGATGGGGCTAATGAGAAAAATACTAAAATATCACATAAGCTCCATGTAAAGTAGCCTAAAACACACACACACACACACACACACACACATCTGCTAGCAATAGCATCAATAAATCAAAAACAGCATTTAAAATATAGATCTGAACAATATCAGGTGTGTGTTTTCATGTATGCACCCTTTTGTTCATCAAATAAACGTATTTTCTAACGTGGCTAGACTAGTGTGGCCTACGTGGCGACAACATGCAGAAGAAATGGCGTAAGCCTACGTGTGTGGCAATAGGTTCCCGTCCAGCCGCTATGACAGACTTTACTTCCAGTCGACTCGCAGTCGTAGTGACCGAAGCGATCGTCGCGTGGTCGACAGAACTCGCTGCAGCCGGGGCCGTAGAAGTCGACGTCACAGACGGCGCGATAGCGGTACAGGACCGCGGACAGCAGCGGTGATGCGGGACGCAACTCGTCGCTTGTCCACGAAGTATCGCCACGGCTACCGCTGCTGTTCAGCAAGCGCTGAGCTGTCAGTCGCCAGATCAACGTCCGTCGACTTCCTGCACACGCACAGCGCGCACCTGCAGCCAGTGTTATCACGCGGCCCCGCTCTACGATTACGCATTACGCATGGCATCCCGTCTGTTCGTCTGTCTCATGACTTCCAATAAGTCAAGAAAGAAAACCTCTACCTAGTCACTTAAAATACTGCAATTCTACGAAAAGTTCACCAATCTCCTCAAAATATATCTACGTACACAAACTCTTAATTAAACACTCGCTTCTGGCCTATGGTATTTTAATTACACTGCACGACTGAACTGATTTTTTTTTGTATTTTGTTTGTTCTATTTTGTTCTTTCTTTAACCATTGTATTTCTGTGTTTGTGTTTGTGCTTTTATGCTTTTGTGTTTTGTATTTTGTTGCTCTATTGGTAATATTGTCACTATTATTAGTTATCATAGGCGGCCAGCACTATGTAGTACTCCTTTCTGGCAGCCTACCTATCGTTGACAATTGATATGTATTTTTCATGGCAAATAAACTCTGCTGCTGCTGTTGCTCTAAAAAGCCCGAAATTTAGAGGAAGGATGCCTGTGTCACATGTAACGAACACGTCAGTGTTGAGTCAAAAGCTTAAAGATCAAGGTCATAAGGCCGCGCAATGTTCACACAAGAAATGAGTCAGCAAGCTGGTGAAATACCGGCGATGGCTACTTGAGAGATATATTGCTGCTCTCTAATCATTACGCCACTATTTGGCGTTTTGCTGATTCCTCATATGACTTCAGCTGGTGTAGCCTAAGTGTCACGGTATATAGTAGAGTTTAACATCCCACTCAACACATCATATAGGTCATTTCGGGGACGATTTTACAAGTCACATGACCCAACCAACAGCATCATAGCACTGAAGGACAATGGTTAGCTAACCAGGTCAACAGCCGATCCCATAATGCTCACGGTATCAACGAAAGTACTTCGTGTCTATATGAGTCAGCTCGAGCAAGATCGTCCAAAAACCAGTTAACGAATACTATCGTTCTTAGCTATACTAGCGTTACTTTAAACACGTGCGTTTGACACGTGCAACAAAATAGAATTTTATTACTTATTTAGTTGGTCGACGACTGATCGATGTGTCAAAGCCTATAGTAACAGCTGCGCCAATATTGACGGCGGGCTGGCAGATCACTACTATCCAGGGTCGATCGGTCACAATGGGGCGCCGTACAGGCACAGATTGTTACCTCGCCTCGGCGCGATATGCGGCGAGATATCTGTGCTTGTCGTGACGTAACTTTGTAACAATGCTGGTTAACTTTTTGCTGACCCTCCTTAACCCTTTAGCGCGCAGACGCAATTATAATGCCGCATCGAATTATATGAAGTTGGTACACTGACCGTTGATGGGTGGGTTGTTACATTTGGTACCTCAACTCGCCCATGCGCCTCTTCGCTGTACCAAATGTAACAGCCCACCCATCAACGGCCAGTGTACCAATCACCGTACGGCGTATTGCTGTACAGCCTGTTTCAAAAAAGTAGCCCCCTAAAACTTTTTGGAATATTTTAACTAGGCCCTATACGTTAAGTCTTTCTGCGTAAAATTTTGCAAATTTGTTGGCAGTTCATATCCACATACGACATTTACCATTTTTTGTAGATTTATCTTAATATTTCATCAAATGGCGTTAATTTTTCCACGAATACCCGTCGTTTTCACTCTGTCAAGTTTTGACTAGGCCTATTCACCCAGAAAATAAAAATGCAGCTTTTCGGAAATGACGTCATTTTTCCTCATCGCGTGTCTCAGTGTCTGATAATTGTAAACAATCGATAACTGTCCGACATTTTACTATTAACGTTTTACTGATATTGTTTTAAAGCTTGGTAGGGCCTACCAATGGGAAAATTGTCTTACAACGACAAACTGCACATGCAGACGCCGTGGCAGGTCTTCTAGCTAGTCCAACTGAGCCAGTGTGGTCGACTCGACTGCAGACTTTCTTAACAGTGCTCAACTTTCACCGTTTGTCAGGGTATAACTGGAAATGATGGCTTTCTCACCAAGTCGTTGCTCACGAAGCGTCTGCATTTAATACTCAAAACTTGACACGGTGAAAACGGCGGGTATTCATGGAAAAATTAAAGCCATTTGATGAAATACTAAGATAAATGTACAATAATTGGCAGATATATGTAGATATAAATTGCCAACAAATATGCAAAATTTCACGCAAAAAGACTTAACTAAGTAAAAATATTCCAAAAAGTTTTAGGGGGGGGGCTACTTTTTTTGAAATACCCTGTATAATGGTCCAATTTTCTGCGTTTTTAATGTGCCCATAAAGGGTTAAGGGCCAGATGCGCTGGTTGCCAACGTATAGCTTTGTCCGTCATCTGTTATCCGTTCAGTGGTCATATCTTGAAAACTAAGCAAGACAGACACATAGTTACTATGGGATACTATAGAGAAGTTGGCACCGCTGATTCTGTTGGTGCATTCAGGTCCTCACGCTCCCCCTGGGGTGGGGCGATCGACCCCTTCTCGGAAAAGCACGGTTGATGCGGATCATGCGGGTCAGTTTTTTCCGCGCGATGCCACGCACAAGCGCGGCCTATGCTTTCGTGCGGTGTATGTCCGCCCGTCTGTCCGTCCGTCACGTTCGCGTATTCCGTCGCAACTAATAAACATATCTTCAAACTTTTTTCACTATCGGGTAGCCACACCATTCTAGGTTTTTCGTACCAAACGTTATGGAAATATTCCGACGGGGACCCCCTAACTGGGACAAACTTTGAGAATATATGGCCAATGACTCTGGGATCATTGTCTTAAATAAGCTTATGCCAGGTGGCAGCACCGCAGCACCGTGCAGTGGGTCGCGGGGTGAGGTTTGTTGAGACTTTATTTGAGGAGGAGGTGATATTGACATTCACACTGTATTCCGGTATTGATGATGAATAATAAACGACGGGGTCCAGGCCCAACAGAATTTCCCTCATTCTACAGTAATCCGTTTGTTTTTGACGCGCGATGCTATGCATAAGCGCGGCCTATACCGTCATGTGGTGTTTGTCCGTCTGTCCGTCATGCTCGTGTACTCTGTCAAAACTAATAATCGTATCTACAAAATTCTTTCTCCATTCTAGTTTTTTCACACCAAACGTTATGGCAATATTCCGACGCGAACCCCCCCCCCTAACAGGGGCGTCGAATGCAGGTGGGGTAGACAAAAATCGCGATTCCTGGCCAATATCTGTCTTCATCGAGTGCTGTCAACGGTTCGACAGCCAAAGTGTAATATACACAGCTGCAAGTTGGTGACACTCGTCGCTGGTAAGCGGCGTCGTTTGTCACGGGAGACGACGACGAAGTGTTTACGACAAGAAGCTTCGACATTATTGACGACAACAGAACAGCATTTAATTGTACATTAAATTAATTACATTACATTTAATTTAAATTAAATTAATTTAATTTAACTGCCGTAAATCTGAAGTCCAAGTAACTAATAATAAAAGACTGCGGTCGACGCATTGTACTGTTGATGCTAACTACTGACAGACACGAAGCATCGCGCGGCCTCTCGGCGATAGCAGAGCTAACTGTCTTCAGCGTCACTAGCATGAGACACTTTACCGTAGAATTTGCTGCGTTTGGCGTAGCAAGGAATGTATGTATGACGCCCGTGCTGTCTGCACAATACGCGAAGTAGTATAAAAGAAGCTTTGTGAGCTACAGTAATGCACAGTACTTTGTCTGACAGGACAGCTATGAGGATTCACGCTGCTAGGCTCTATACTCAGTATTCATCGATACAGATGTCTTCTATAGGCTGTGCACACTGTAATCATGGTATGAGAAGTGCAGTCGTCTCTATAGCAAACAAGCTGGCTTTATACGCCGCCGTTCATTGTCCACTCGGGACGATTAGCTGAAGCAGGTGAGATCGAATATGTGCAGGTTCCATGCAGTGATAGGCATTGTATTGGACAGTAGACAGTCGTATTGAACAGCGACGGTCACGACCTGTTCAACTGCGTCCATTTAAACAGCGTCGAGGGTGGTCAACGTTATAACCACTAACGACATTCCGCGAGTGTTGGTGAACAGTGATCAACCGCACCCGACCCCAGTCTCCATCTCAGCAAATAGCAGTAGGCCTACTATCATCTCGTGCCTGTCAAGCCCCGACAACGTAGACCTTAAATATACAAGAAGCTCAGCAGTCGCAGAGAGGCCGCGCGATGCTTTGTGTCATTGAATACATGTATTTTCAATTTGCTAAGTCACTCAAGATCACTCAAGATCATTCGAAACGACACCCTTGAGTATGGCATGTGTAAGTTCCTATTAGTATTCCATGCATTGTAACTATGTACCTATCTTTTACCGTCTCTGAGACATTCAACGTCGAATAATGGCGTGACCTTGAATTCTGGGTTAAGGGTCATTAAAGGTTATTGAAAATGGTACAATTCGAAAGCTGGGGTAGGTTTTCCTATTCATATTCCTTAGCAACTATAGCCGTATCTTAAGCCGTTTCGACACAATACACGAACGTGACGTACACCCAGACAGACAGACACCGTACGACGGTAGGCTGTGCTTATGCATAGCATCGCGCAAAAAAATTCGCTGAGTCTAATTGAATTTATAACAAAATTCACTATAGGCGCTTTCGCCTAAACAAATTCTTTTGCCGTGAGATAACTGGTCCTTTCATTTTGATTCAACAGCAGGTCGAAATGACCACAGACACAGACAGCTTAACTTCCTTACAGAGCCGTAAAGACCACCAAAGTACGGAAATGAGATGACCGTGTAGCCGATTCACTGGCTTCGCCAAGGTAAAGGTAAAGGTAAGTGGATTTATATAGCGCTCTTTTTGTAGTACCGGGGTACCTCACACTCAAGGCGCTCAGGCATGGATCACAGTTTCACCTGCAATTACACCATGCCTGCCTTTACCTCGTAAGCGTTCACCAGATGGCGCCTCCCCAGACAGAGGTTGCGGACATATAATTGCAGTCTACTATTCATTTATCTACCCCGAAAGGACGAAAGGCCTGGTTGGCTGACTTACAGTGGAACAGTGGACGGTTTACCCACATAAGTGGTCACCCGTCAGCTGCAGGTCGAGCGCAGGACAGGGAAAGTTCGCTAGTCAAAGACCAACGTTCTACCACTGCGGCACGCAACCAACCTAGTCTTTGTCTCAATGACTGAAGACAAAGGATCTTGGCGTTTTCGCCATAAAGCACTAATTTAAGTGAAAAATAACGTAACGATAAACACGTAGGCCTACAAATCACAAAAAAATGAAAGAAAAACGCCAAGATTGATTACCCGGAGATGGTCCATCGCCCGTATCGTCGTGCCACGCTTCAACTACGACGGAAAAGGAACCCTGCACACACACCGTATACGAGTCACATATCGATCGTCGCATAGCACTCAACAAAACACAGACATGGCAAAATACTGGTGCTTCGAGCAGCTTTAGCAACATGCCAAAATTGGGAATGATTCAGACACCCTTCAAACCCTTCTTATTATAAAAACAAATTTTACATAGCAGTCCGATCAAAGCCCTCGAGGCTGCGTTCCTGCCTCTTATATGATGCTGAGCGCGACCTGTTAGAACATCGTTGTTGACGCCGTTGCCGAAAGATGTTATCTAGTTCGTAGTTGACATAGGCTGCAAGTGGCGGAGAATTAACGCAAGTGTTGTAGAATAACAAGTATAAAAGTAAGTAACTAAGTATCGTACATTTATAGAGCGCATTACGTGAGACACCCCTAATATGTATCCGGAGACGATACGAAAGCCGCTACTCGTCAAAGCCCAAACTACATTAAGAAAACAAAAAAAAATCAAAATATGGCGAAAAACGATTTTCAATATGGCGGATGGAATTCTAACACCACGCAACGTGGCATGTAGCTCTGGAATCGTGACAGTGAATTCGCCCGGTGGCAACACCCTGCAATGTGACACGTAGCTCTGGGATCATGATATTGAATTCGTCAGGTGGCAGCACCCAGTAATGTGACAGGTGGCTCTGGGATGACATGCCATTGAATTCGCCCAAACGTCCGCCATATTGGACTTCTACTTCTGGTTGCGATTTCGGCCATATCACCGCAGTCGACATGTCATTTTGCACCAGGCTGCGAAATTTTATCCAAATCGGACCACCGTCGGCAGAAATAAATGACGTCATGTCGATTTTCAAGATGGCAGATCTCCGCCATCTTGGATTTTAGGGGTCCAATGATGAGTTCTTTGAAAAGCCCACGTACGACTTCCTATAGGTCGTCAATAGAGAATTGCAGTCTACTACTCATTTATCTATTAAATTGCTTAGTTTTTGAGAAAATCGCGTTTTTGTATTTTTGCGACAGACAGACAGGCAGACAAACATACGAACAGATGGACAGGACCGTTGCATGAAGCCGCTCTCCCTGTCGCGAGCGGCGGCTTAACAAGTAGCTCAGCTGTCGCACAAAGGCCGCGCAACGCTTCGTGTCAGTCACTCAATGCAACTCAAGGTCATTTGAAATGACACCCTCCAGTAGGGCGTGTGTAAGTACGTACTCGTATTAGTATAACTATAGCTCTTTCTTGTAGCGTTGTCGAGTTATTTGACGTTGAAAATATCGTGACCTTGAGGTCTGGGTTAGAGGTCACTCAAGATCATTGAAAATGATCCATTCGAACGGTTTCCTATTCGCATTCCTACTGACTATGGCTGTGTCTTTAGCCGTTTCGACAGACGGACGACGCATAAGTGCTATAATCTATAATTCCACCGTCGCAATGTTGACAACACGCAACGTCAAAGCCAGATGTTGGTCGTAAATCGCGATTTTTGCCCAGTTAGGACGGTCCCCGTCGGAATATTGCTATAACGTTTGGTATGGAAAAACTAAAATGGTGTGGCTACCCGACGGTGAAAAATTTTTCAATATGTTTATACGCTTCGACAGAATACGCGAACGTGACGGACAGACGGACAGACAGACGGACACCGCACTACGGCAAAGGCCGCGCTTATGCATAGCATCGCGCGGTAAAAAATGACAGTCGACGACGCGTTGTCTGTAAATGAGAGTAGAGAAAGAAGTTATTCAAGTACAGAAAACGTAATCACCGGCCATGCGAACTCAAAGGGAATCTCGACGCTGCTCTGTCGTAACAAGTCGGTGAACTGATCGGCGCCGGTAACGACGCTGCCGTACGTACAGTCGGACGTGTCCGGTGCAACTGCCTGGTAGTGACCGAGGCAGACGCGCAAGAACGTCCGACACGGACCGGGACAGTCAGTGCCGTCAACCGACACCGTCGTACCTCCCTCACAACAGCTCCCGTCAGCCGTCACTCCGAGCTCGTTTGTCCACGGTCCAACTTCCAACTGGAACACTCCGGACGCTGACACCTGAACGTGTCCGCATCACAACGACAATCGAAAACTTGTATGAAAAATAGTAATTTGTTTACGGTAATAAAAAAAACGACAGTAATCAGATTATTCACAATTATTAGAACTGGTCATAAATAAGAAATACAACAAGATGAGCTGTCGCAGAGAAATCGCGCTACGCTGAATGTTATTTGAAATTCAGTTACACATAAAAAGCAACGAACTGTTGCAGTGTCACTTTACAGATGTATATATTGTTTTTATACACTGTGTTCCAAAAAAACCTGTGACCACGTATTCGGTGATAATTGAATTAGAACTGTCCGTTTACAAATATTTTGGGCAAACTTATTACTAAGACTATATAGCCATCGACAGGTATTTCTAGTTTCCCACCAAACCTATTTCGTGCATCAACACTGGGTCCAACTGTCGAGACCTAAATGTCATGAATTTAGCCTTAATTTGCTGATTTTCCGAACGCTACAATACTAGGATATTAACTGCAAAACTGTTACCATATTATTTACTTATTTATTATTCAAGTTACGGTTTATAATAGAACAATAACAAGATTTATTGCAGAAGATAAGGTTGTTTATCAGCGAGTGAGACGGGAGATGCGATTGGCTTCAGACAACAGCTGAGCACGACGTCGTTTGAAGCATTTGAGCTGGAGATCATGGTGAATTATCCAGTGCACATCTGAACGGAGAATGGCAATTTCATGCGAAATCTCACAAGCTGATCAGTGCCCTTTTGGCATGTTCTCCTGAGGTCCTCCACTCATACGCGGCGAACGCGGTCTACCGCTGCCTGGTTGCCGGACAATATTGTACCGGTCTTGTTGATTCTCTTCAGCAGACTGTCGATGCTTCAAAGTTTCCAACCCTAATCGGGCAATTCACTTACAGCCTTCATGCACAATACTGCTTTACAGATAGAGATTTTTAATCATAATCGCATCTTCCTGTAAAATTTTCATGATTTTGTTTAATTTTCATCGCGCGTCAGCACACTGACGCGCGATATTAATATAGCAATTCTGTCTGTCCGTCTCTCTGTCCGTCTGTCCGTGATGTTCCGGTATCAGATAAAAACGGCTTAACATATCGTCATAGTTTTTTCACCATACCGTAGCCCGATCATTCTAGTTTTATCAGCATCAAACATATTCACAAAATTCTGACTGGATCACCCCCTGCAGGGGCGCGGCGCTAAATACAGGTGAGGTATAAAAATTTCGCGATTTTCTACCAATAAGTCGCTATATCTCGCAAACGATACAAGATATCGCCATAGTTACTATGGAAGACGAATAGGAATTCGTATGCGATCTATCAAACGGTGCCATTTCCAATGACCTTGAACGAACCCTAACCCTGTTTTCAAGGTCACGCCACTCTTTGACGCTAAATATCTCACAAACGGCTACAGATACGGTCATTTGTTGTAAGCAGACAGTTCTACTTCAACTTATCGTCGAAGACGTAGTCACATGTTTTTTGAAACACTATGTACACTTCCTATTAAATTTTCTGTTTTCCCCATTTCGATACTGAATGCCCTTGAGTGACCTTGAGCAGACACAAGAGGTCACACAATTGCTTAGTTTTCGATGACGATCGGACGGACAACGGACGGACGGACGGACCGCGGTGTCGGCAACCAACGCATATCTGGCTGCACGTGTGATTGCTTTCTTATGCGTCGGCATAGGCGCAGAAACGGATATTGTGACGGTGTCACAATGTACAAGCTACGGTTTTTTCGTTATTCATCATGTTACTCTGACACAAAATGACTGCAGTTTTATCCAATTTGATGTTTGCATGCTCAGACCAATAATTATTGGTCTGAGTTTGCATGACGTAATTCACGTAACGTAGCGCGTTACAGAGTAAGCTTTACGTAGCATAATGTAACAGTGTATAGCTATTTAAAAAAATATTTTAATATTTAGAAACCAGTAGCCCTGCTGTTGCAGAGAGGCCGCGCGATGCTTTGTGTTTATCAGTAGTCAGCTTCAACAGTGTGATACCTGCAGCGAAGTCTTCTATTATTGTTACTCATGCTTCAGATTTACCACTGCGTACAATTAAATTATGTTCTGTTGTCTTCGGCGTAACGTTAAAGCTTCGTCGTCGTCTCCCGCCATCAACAAACTCCGCCGCTTACTACCAGCGACTAGTGTCATCAACTCGCCATGGTCCGTAGCAGCCAAGTGTATTGCATTTGACGTTCGGAGGGTTGATAGCACGCGATGAAGCCAGATATTGGCTCAGAATCGCGATTTCTGCCTACCACACCTGCATTCGACGCCCCCGTTAGGAGGGTTCCCGTCGGAATAGTGCCATAACGTTTGGTACGGAAAAACTAGAATGGCGTGGTTACCCGACGGTAAAAAAATAAGTTATGTTTATTCGTTTTGACATAATGTACGAACGTGACAGACAGACGGACGGACACAGCATGACGGCATAGGCCGCGCTTGGATAGCATCGCGCGGCGGCAAAAATCTGTCATCTTACAAATGAAAGGCACCGACTTCCCAGTCGAAATGATTCATGCTAAAAAAAATCGCACAGCCACCGAATGCGAGGCTAGGCGTTACTTGGTTGCCTCGACGAGTAGAAAAATCTGACAGTCGCAGACTCGCAGCTGTAGATAAATCGCGACAAGATATTCGACAGTCTCTAGGGTTGTTATTTTTTATATGACTGACACGTGTGTCTAACAATGGTGTCATGCAGACGTCGACACGACACTTTCCCACTGCAGTCCGACTGTATGCGGCGCCATATAAAACAGCGCAAATCTTTTTATAAGACTGGCGTCGGCGAAGCCTACGCCCTCGTACTATGGCTGCGCAGCGTGCACTTGTCAAACTCCCGGTGGCACCATGCAATTACGACTGGTGCTGCATACAAGACTCGTGAGAATCCATGCAGAGATTGATATAACGTAAATAGCAGCCATAATTCTGCGCTAACAAGCACAACAATCTTCGCCTCGCGTCCCACTGCACAGTGCTGCCACCTGGCGAATTTAATTGCCCGTCTACTCTGAAGTTTCACGACGATAGATATAACTGTTTGTCCGTGATGTTGCCATGCTAACAAACAACAAACACAGTAACAAACAAAGGAGAGGCCAAACAATACCTCAACTTAGATCACTCCGCGTCGGACGTTCTTGCGCGTCTGCCTCGGTCATTACCAGCCAGTTGCACTTACAAAGCGCTAAATCCGCCAAGCCCAAAATCAGATCCGGGACTTAAATCCGGATATACATTTCGACATAAATTAAAACTACATCTGTCTAATCATCTTCATAATTAATTCCACACGTTGCTTCTTCGATCTATACAACTGTAATATGTGTTTGATTTAAACATCTGCTATACCATGTCAGTAACTACTATTAATTTTTATAAATATTATGTTTCTTATTATTGTCGTTAGTATTTTTGTTGCACAGTTGCACGTTGCACTTGGCATTATCATTTTTACTTATTTAGTTACAATCATAAGGTGGGCCAGCATGCCATGGATAGGTTCACACCTCACTGGCAACCTGTTGTTTTTCATTTTTATTAATTTTTCTATTGTGTCTTTCAAATAAACTTGAGTTGAGTTGAGTTGCCGGATCGCTCCCAAAATGTATTGGATTCATTCTCTTGTCGGCGTAAGTCATTTCGTCAAGTATCGTATAGGCCTAAAAAATCTACCGGTGACTATGAGAAATGCTAATAAATCTCCTAAAATATCCAATTCCATAATGGCGAGAGAAACGGAAAAGTGATCCGGTATATACCGCATCACCGTCGAAAGTTAATCACTTCTAGAGGGTCGCTCCTTGCCCATACGTACCATGTTTGGTCTACGTTTTGAGTTATCCTGCTCACAGAATGACAGACAGAATGACAGAACGACGGATCACATTACTCCGCCAGCTTCGACACTACAGTATACTTCGAAAGACACGTGTCCGACCTGCATGAGAGCGGCCGCCTGCAGCAGAAGTGCCACGACACCTAGCGGCAGTTGACAACGATGAAGGAGACGACGATCACGTAGAGACATCATAGCGTCGAGAACATCTTCGACTCATGTCGTCGTCTCCGCATCACAACCGCGCGTCTATCTCAGCTCTCAGTCTGTCTCACGTCAGCCAAGCCGGACGCTGCGATGCTGACGTAATCACGACCGCTGCTACACAGATTTTGGACTTCGTTTTTCTGCCGCTGCGTGGCCGGTCGGCTGGAGGCAGCGAGTTGGACTCTCTCTCTGCTGCCAGTGACACGCACCCATCTCGTTGTCGTCAGCTTGGCGTTCAGCGAGCAACAAGTCAACTGTCGCTCAGCCGTATTGACATTGGCCGTCGCGTTGCGCCGCGCCACCGAGCGTGCGTTGAGGAGCTGTGCGTGCGTGGGTGGTCGGGTGAGAACGCGTCAATTCGACGACTGAAAGACCGCTGACTGAGAATCGTGAGTGTCGTTAGCACGTCGACGCTGACGACGACTTGCGATGTACGTTTCAAGCCCGACGCTGAAACAGAACAGAAAATAATATCGTCGCAGTTCGCAGACCACTGACGTGTCACTGTGCGCGTCTTAAGGCCCGTTTATAGCGACACAACTCAACTCAACTCGACGTCGAGTTGAGTTGAGTTGTGTCGCTATAAACGGGCCTTTACGGGCAAACATTAATAGCGGAGCTGTCGTAGAGGAACCGCGCGATGCTTCGTGTCAATGTCTCTCAATGTCATTGGAAATAGATCGCATACGAGTTCCTATTCGCGTTCCATATGGCCGTATCTTGTGTCACTTCCGAGATAAAGCGAGATATTGGCCGACGATCGCGACTTTTTTCACATCCCACCTGCATTCGACGCCCCCGTTAGCGGGGTCCCGGTCGGAATATTACCATAAGGTTTGGTACAGAAAACGAGAACGATGTGGCTGTACGGAAGGTGAAAAGTTTAATGATGTTTAGCCGTTTCAACACAATATCGGCGTGTGACGGACAGACGGACATCTTGCGACAGCATAGTCCGCGCTGTGCATACGCATCGGGCGGTGATAATCCTTGTCAATTTCGCAAAATTAGCGGGTCGGGTCGGGTCGGGTCACGCTTTTACCGGGTCGGGTCGGGTCCCAAAATTTGGACCCGCGTGCAACTCTGTTAAACTATCGTTTACAAGGGCACGGTGCACTTACAGTTTCGGTCTTTTAGCGACAATGGCGTTTTCAGTTGCGGTCGTTGCGTTGCGTAATCGTTGCATGGTGATGGAAATATGGCTTTAACCGCGTGAAAATCTATGCGCATACAATGCACTGTTGTCGTATCATTTCCATTTTCTGTTTGGTGTACAATACAACGCATTTATTTCAACTGAGATACGGTTCTTTGTATAGTTGCCGACGACATGCAGACCGCACGCGTCAAATTGTACATTCCAACCAACACGGTATTGTAGAAAGTCTATATTCGCACTTACGCAAGTGCGATTACGTAAGTGCGAATAGGTGGGTTGGTATTCGCACTTACGAACTTTACTCAACTGCTAAAACAGCATTAACATATTTACGGCCTTTAGTCTTTAGAGCTGCCAGCGTTCCGGCTTATAGCTCTGTGGTTTAAGCTCGCCATCACGCGGTTTGACTCCCGCTGGTCCTAAATTTTTTATGCTTTTATCCTTACTTTTACAGTTTAGTTTTCATGCGACTTATTCAATTAAACGTTTATTTTAATCGTCGTGTGTTTTCAGTTTATTAGCCGAATGTTACGTCACATTCGGCTATTGGCATCGCAATTCCGTCTGTCGTCTTCTTTGACGCTGAATATCTCATAAACGGCCACAGTTATTATGGAAGGCAAATAAGAAACCTCACCCAAGCTTTCGAATGGTACCAGTTTGAATGACCTTCAGTGACGTTTTCAAGGTCATGATTATTCAACGTCAAATAACTTGAAAATAGTACAACGTACAGCTATACTTACTATGGTCGACCAATAGAAAATCGTATTATGATCTATCGAACGGCGCTATTTTCAATGACCTTGAACGACCCCTACCCACAGTTTTAAGGTCACGCCATTCTTTGACGCTGGATATCTCAGAAACGGTACAACATACAGACATTGAAATACTTATAGGGACTTACACACTCTCTACGTAACAGTGTCATTTCGAATGACCTTGAGTGGGGGCGAGTGAAAATGCAGGACCGGAAAATGACGGACTAGAATTTGACGGACCAGAACAACATGCGGTTATGTCATTGGTGAACTCTGTCTTCTGTGCGTTCAACTGCAGCCTATTGCTGGATGTCCAACTCGCGACGTCGAGGATACACTGCGACACGTTGGCTTGGAGCGTGCTGGCAACAGACGGTGG
>Ga0209339_1000479_pt1 | contig 14619 bp, 13 predicted proteins | sample OlaalgELextract3_FD_187376 | JGI IMG/M metagenome (GOLD analysis project Ga0209339, IMG submission 187376) | Olavius algarvensis symbiont microbial communities from Tuscany, Italy - Type A ELBA extract 3 (SPAdes) (version 2) | ecosystem: Host-associated > Annelida > Digestive system >... | reverse complement strand
GCGAAGCCAGAAAAAACACTTCGCACACACGTTGGAGACGTGCTTGTCCAGACTGAGGTCCGACGATATCGTCACGCCAAGGACGCGGACGTGGTCACTAGCAGCAACAGTGTCTGTTCCAAGCTGGGCCACCACTTCCTAACGGAGTGTGGCCATATCTGGAGCCCACCCAGACCAGTTCTGTCTTCTCACTATTCAGCTTGAATAACTGCAGCCATTCCAGTGGAATGGCTGCAGTTAAGAAGATGAGAGCCTTTGTGGCATGCCAAATAAAATGACAACTGACTTCGGTGGATTGCAACGCCAGGCTTGCAGAGATGTCAGGCACGACTGAAGTGCACTAATGTCTTAGTTATAGTTAGCAGCAGGGATGTTAAAGCCTCGAGGCCTGTGTGGCCTCGAGGCCAAATTATTTGGCCTCGTAGTATCTGGCCTTGGCCTCGTAGAAATTGGCCTCGTGGCCTCGAACATGACATTAATTAATATTTACAATCTAGTCATCGACGTTCATTTACTGGAGAAACTCGTGTTTCTGAAGTGCTACGACTGCTAGGACTTGAGAGTTACTTAGTTAGGACATTGGCTGAGATTATAGATCACTTGTGACAATTTGTTCCTATATAATTATTTATATTTCTAGAGTACCGGGACTCGGCCTCATACATTTTTGCCTCGGCCTCACTCTCTCTGACCTCTGCCTCGTGCCAAGTTGGCCTCGTTAACATCCCTGGTTAGCAGGCAATGGAGCCAAAGAGAGTTGAAGCAATTTTGGTAATCTTAAAGTTGTTTGGCTGTCACATTTTAAAGCAGCATAATCTCATCAGTTTTGTGGATATTAAAACAAAACTCAGCACAGCACTGCCACGTATATATAATAAAGTAAAGTAGTGTGCCAAATTTTCTGCAACAGCTTTAAGTAGTTTTTTTTAAATTAGCAAATTTCCTTGCGGGATACTTTTCTAGCAGGACCTGTAGATGTACTGCGACTTCCATATGTTTAAATTTTCAGTAGTACTTATTAATGAATATCACTACTGAATACTAATCACAGATGCAGAAAGACAGCAAATGCTGAAAAAAATAGGAACCTTGATAACGATGACGGCCTCCTGTACAACATAGTTGACTTTGGTCTGAATCAGGTCAAGCAGTGTGCTCACACAACGCTCGGCTGCCTGCTCCACCTTGATGGCACAACGGCCGATAGCACGCACCGACTTCCGCACAAAGTCGACATCAACTTCAGTTGCATATCTAACAACATCAGCACCCAGCAGGAAGTTACTGCACTCACGTTTAGTACTTTATATTACTGTACAGTCACAATGTTCAACTATATAGCCAATAAACACATCGCTAACACAATTTCAATCACCATCACCATCATTTCTGGCTTGCAGCATGAGGAGGGTGTAGTGCCACTGGTAACCAGACAGATTCCAAGTAATATTGACCGTTTCAGTAAATGTGAGATTGTGGGACCAGAAGTTGTCTTGGACTGTCTTCATCGAAGTAATCCAAGGCCATCCATATGGTCTCTTCCTATCTTCAGGTGAGGATGTAGTTAAAATCTTATGGCACATCACTGGAATCCATTCACGTGATGTATCCAAAGAGGCTAAGACGCTGTGCTTGAATTGTCGAAGTGAGGAGAATTTGTACATGCATACAGACAATGTCAGTGAGTACAACAAAATCAGTATCTGTCTGCACATGACACAGTGCAGCAAGCACACAGCATACTTGCAAAACAAACAGTTTCCACATCAACAGCAAGGCAGCACTGACTCTTTAAGTTCGGCAAGCACTTGTGCAATGTTGGAGTGATTCGTCAGACGAATCATGATATCAAGCTTCTCCAGCTTCACGTAGATTGGATCATTGTACTTCACAAAGAAAACTTTCATCTCATTCTTCAGCACATCCGGTCTGAAACACATGCAAGCATCAACAGTCACCAGATAAACTATGTTGACGTTGTCAGCTAACAACCAAAACGTCACCAGTAAAAACTACCACTACGGCAAACCACATGATTCACAGATCATCAGATCTATGCAGCAATAACAAAGCCAGTTTATCCAACAGACCCATTAGCTGACTGCGTATAAACAGTTTTATAATGTCTAGGAACAAGAGACAACACAAGACAATATATTGCAACGTGTGATAGGAATAAGCAAGCTTGAAGATGACAGACATGAGTAAAACAAACTACACCTGTGTCTCAAAAAAACTGTGCATTTTTGTTTTGTCAGAACTTCGTCAAATTTCCACGAATTTTCATAAGTTTTGGTAAGCAGATGTCAAAGTGGCTGAATTGTATGGTGCATAAATATTTTCCACCTAACCTGACCCACGTCACTGCCCTACCTTGTGAAACTCAGATGTTCTACATTGTCACATAACCTTGAAATGTATTATCTGCAACAAACTATATGACGACTGAATTAGCACACAGTGAATTGAAATATGGTTTATTTAGCAGAGTTATTAGTTACTATGACAGATCGGCTCAAAATTATCAAAATTCGTGAGACACAAAACTTTTTTGAGACATGGTGTAGAAAAGTTGCAATCACACAAGAGTAATTTATTGTTATGACACGGTTATGAATTAAAACTGGACAAATGTAATAATGGCACAACACGTATACTGTCAGTTATAGTGTTTTTACAAGCCGGCTACTGTCATGCCAAAGCAAAGCAATAACAACTGGATGGCAAACTGGCAATCTACAGAGATGCTTACACACACTGACAGATGTTAATAATAATAACAATAATAGCCAAGACAATGTTTATGGTGCTGTCGTCATGGCAGAGCCATTGTGAGCGTTCACCCGGTTCATTTGATAAATGTAGAACGGCGCCAAGCGGCCGCCGACCCAAGACCAAGCCAGACGACTTAGGCTGTAAGTCCACCTGTACGGGCTGCTAGAATCTACACCCACCATCGCCATTTATTATTATTACTGAGCCCGAAAGCTGATACTCATTTTACCGTCCCACAGAGGGTAGAAGGCTGAGTTGACCTAGTTGGCTGGTTACATACCGAGATGGTTTACTCGACTCGTCCACAGATGGTCACCCATCCTGGTACTAACCGGGTCTGACATAGTGCAACTACGTTGATCGAGGCCAACGCGCTACCACTAAGCCAAACCGCCAACCACCTGTTGTTGGGCACATGACCAAAATTTCATACCCTATCAATCTTCAAGGTCAAGGTCGTTGTCAAGGTCAGTACACATCCAGATCTACCTGCTGTAAAAACTATGGTGAGCCTAGCTCCTTCAATAAACAAAGCGTACACATTGCGAAGTTGACATATGACCTTTGACCCAGTCACCACGACCTCTGACCTAAAAATGGAGATGTAGGGTTGCCAAGTAGTTACTACCTACCAAGGCAATTCTAAATATCTTCAGCCATTTTGTCAGTAAAGTGTGAACAGACTAACTAGCTAACAGATGACACTGAACGCCCTACTCCACACTCGACTACCATCGGCACATGTAATGACTTTCATGCACCTAACGGCACTCTATAAACCACACTGGACTAATGACAGATTTAAGTATTTAAGAACATTTTTTAAATGTGAAAGCACAGTTACTGTATCACAAACAGCTGAGAACCTTTTCTGAACAACTAGGTTGATATTCCTCAGGGCAACATATTGTATCTCCGGTTCAGCAGACAGGAGGGTGACGAGTGGCGGGGCAAGTTTCTTCACCAACATGGTGACAAAGTCCGAACTCTGATCCATCATTTCCATCAGCTTCATTATCACCTGCAACACACAATCTTTATTAACTGAATTAGAACAAATAAGTTTTAATGGTGTGCACTCCCATTTAAGGTACTGACCTGTCCACGAGTAACGTGGCAGTTTTCCCCGAGCAATGGGCAAATTATCTCACACAGGTCTCAGTCGGAAGGAAACAAACCAGGGATGAACAGGGAATACAATGCCTTAATGCAGTGCAACCACCTAGTGTAATGTAGTAAAGCAATGAAGTTTTGTCGCGCGATGCTATACAAGCATGGTTTATGCTGTCATGCAGTGTGCGTGTGTGTCTGTGCATCCATCACATTCATACATTCTGTCAAAATGAATAAACATATCTTCAAATTTTTTCACCATCAGGTAGCCACACCATTCTAGTTTTTCCGTACCAAACGGCATTGCAATATTCCAATTGGAACTCTCCTAATAGGGGTGTTGAATGCATGGGGGTATGCAAAAATCGCGATTCTGAGCCAATATCTGGCATCACTGCGTGCTGTGAAGCTTTCTAGCGGCAGGTGCAACACTTAGCTGTGACAGACCACGGCAAGTTATAATACTAGTCGCTGGTGAGCAGCCGAGTTTGTTGATGGTGGGAAACAATGACGAAGTGTATGACAAGAAGCCTCAATGTTACGCAGAAGACAACATTACGCAGTGATAAATCTGAAGCCTAAGTTACGATAATAAAAGAATCTGCATGAGTTATTATTTTATTGAGGCTAACTACTGACGGACAATTATGGTAAATGACACGCATACGAGAAGAAGAAGACTGACGGACACAAAGCATCGTGCGGCCTCTTTGCAACAGTAGAGCTACTTGTCTTAACAAGAACTAGAACACTGACAAATAGAAGGCACTCGGTAGAGTGCACGTACCTCCGACAAAGGTGTTCCAACGGCTCGCGGTGAATAAAACCATTTTAAAACCATGCCTCGCTGCAGCGACCGGCCACGCCAATATGCATATGTGGGATTTCCCCGACATAATAAAATCTGCATTGTGGCACATACGATATCAGAGAAAGCAATCCGGTTCCAGCATCTGGACTATAATCTGCATTGGCTCAAAAGTTAATCAGTTTGTCCATGTCCCAACATCTGTCACCATGCAACATAATCCATGCACACGTTTTTGAGTAATCTTGCTCACAGACAGAGAGACAAACGAATGCGGGGAAACGCATTTACCTCCTCCTTTGTTGGAGGTAATAAGAATGCTGTTTTCTGAATTAGTCTTGTCCATGATGCAGTTACAAACAGACACACAAACTAAATCCACCAATTATAATTATAATGTGTTAATGTAAACATCACAAAGCTCAATAAATGCTGGATGGTGTACATACAAAACATAGCTTAGCTTAAACCAAATCAAACCTTGACAGATGAGAGTACAACAGCTGAGTTGGCATGAGCAAGACGTGGCGTGATTCGCTCACATATGCTCTGTGCTTCACGTTCATCTTTCGGGATGTAGTTTGCTACTGCATCCAGTATGAACACCTGGCCCCACCTGTACGACATCAAGATCACTAATTACCATGTCTACTGCCATCACTAGACACGCAATGTACATGTCTAAAACATGTCTAGGCACGCATTCAAATGACAATGTACTGTGAATTCAGCTGAAGGTATGGTATAGTAGTGTTTAACGTCCCACTCGACACATAATAGGTCATTTCGGAGACGATTTTACAGGTCAGATGACCCAACCGACAGTGTCATAGCACTGAAGGACAATGGTTAGTCAACCAGGTCAAGGGTCAATCACACCAGGCTCAGTTCACTAAAAGGTAAAGAGAAGGATGTAAACAAAATTTTTTTAATATACATATATACAGCACCATGAAGACCAAACACACAGAGGCGCTTGGAAGATAAGAGAGCTAAACCAAGCAAGACCAAAACTCTATACAGTAAGAACTGCTCGTACCTTTGTGCACCGTTATAACAGTACACAATACTGCAAGAGAGACAGTTTCACTGTATTCCCCTTCCTCCGGACCAACATCACATCTCAGATGTGATCAGGTGGAGGTAAGGGGGTGAACTCAGCTGATGTGCAGTACAGTAGTATAGCACCAGAAATCACTCATACAAACTATGTGCTTATTGTGGCTTTGTGTGGACCAGCAGTAACCAGACACTGACAGCAATATAATTTATCACACGTCACAGTCTTCATCACTGTCACCACTATTTCAACAATTTTACACAACTGTCATATTTGTAGCCAATCTTTCTGTGTGCTGCAGCAAACACAAGTTTCAGCAACACAGCACTTGCACTAGAGACACTGCACGAGTTGTAAAGACAGATGAATCAGTCTTTTTCACAAGAAAAAACACAATGCAGGTAACTGCTATGTAAAAATAAGTATTTATTTAATAGTTTATTGTCTCAGCTCGTTTCATTGGTCTATTCTGAATGCTAATCACAGGAAAGCCAGGTCTCTCGACGATTTTCGTACCGACAGAAACCAGCGGTAATCACAGGAGCTGAATATGTTACAGGCCAGATGCCCAACCAACGGTGAAAAATGCTGATAGCAACCAGATTTTAATTCAACATTCGCAGTTTAGGTTACAATTCACACGTCACACAGTGACAAACAGCAATATCTGCAACATGCATTAGGCAGACAAGCACTCACTCGGTACACTCATTCAATGCCGTCAGCAATTTGTTAATGATCTGCGAGTTGACATCCACAAGCTGTGACGCTGATGCTGACGTCTCCATTATCTCCGATATTGCTGCTACTGCATTCGCAACCACCTGACAATCACACATCACTGCTGTATAATCACACAGAAATATGATCATCAAGAAAAAAATTCGGCAGCATATCAGTATTCAAAATTTTGGCAAAAACTGGTAATAAATGGACTCCAGCAGCAACGGGCGATATAATAAAAAATGTGGTCCTTCACTGCAGCCAAGAATTAGAGAATGACCGATTCGGAGTTTAAAGCCGATGTCTGATGTGCTGATGTTAGCGAGATTGAATCAGCCAATACTGATACAAACGTTTACGGCATCATTGTTCATGCTGGCCATACTTGTGTGCCAGACTGATATTGTACACATTAGTAGTGGTATCGGTATGATGCCCACGTTATGCAGCGATATGTTATTGCAACTGAAAATGTCACATACGCACACGTGTTGGCTTGGATCTGTTGCTAACCGTCCGCAACTGGCTGCATTCAAATGCAAAATGCATTCAAGTATTGGTATTAACCAGACAGACTCCCCTTCTTCCATGCTGCCACGAAATGTGTAACCATGCAAAATTCCCAGTACTGTCACATGCTACACTCACTTCAGTCGGCATCACTCAATACAAGTAAACAGATGAGGCCACGGTCAGTGCAATATGTGTATGGCAAACCTTGCTCAATGGCATGACAGCACACGACAGTTATGTCCACAGCTAGCTATGTCCCCGACTGCCATTGCTAGCCACTGTATGCAGTGAAGGCAATGAGACAGTCAACACATGAACAACAGAACCTGGCTATGAACGACAATGCAGACCGTGCAGATGCCGGTAATTGTGACATCATGAAAGGATACGTCCACAACGAATGCAAGAGTGTGCCCATCGCCTTGTAGATTTAAGCAATCCCATATGGCATGCCAATTAATGATGGGGGATGGGAGGAGGACGTTATTCAAAGCCGTCAATCACAGGATTTTAGCAATCACACGTGGATGCAGCTCCATGCAATGCTGACGGTTATTTTTGGTCTGAATTGGTATCAACAAACCTGAGATATTGATTTTCTCAGTGGATGCTAATGTTGCCGATGTCTGATATATACATCAGTCATTCTCTATCGAGAATTAAAAATGACCCATGCAACTTAGTAGCTGGCAGTATGATGACTTAAGCCACGTTCAAAGGCCAACTCATAATGACATATCCAACATTAATAAGAAATTATGCAATAGATCTCGGTGGTAGATTAGTTTCAATTACAGAACATTAATACCCACTGTTAGCTAAACCATGTAAATAATATGTGACAAACAAAAATGTCATTTAGAGTTTACTTTCTGACTTTTAGCAACTACAATCATTCAGATATTAGTCTAAGGATGAAATCTCACATTTCACAAACATCACACAAATATTAGCAGAAGCACCAACCATGGGGTTGGAATCAGACAACAGATCACGCAGACTGTCGAGGAAGCCCTGATCTTCGACAAGCTGTGCATTAATGTCGTGCAGTTTCGCAACACAGACAGCTGCCGTCTTGCGCACATAGGGATCTTCATCCTTCAGACACTTGCGCAGCGGCTCACAGAGGTATTCAGTGATCTTGTCAACCCGGATACAGCCCATCGTCCGTACAGCCAATGCTCGGATCAAAGGATTGCTATCCTCACAGTCCTAATTAAAAATACAACAAAACAACGGTCAGAGACCTGTAGCCAGCTGATCACGCATGCAGCAGCAGTGTAGTGTGTGCTCAAGCAGTGCACGTCACGTTCAAATACAAAAATATGTGACATCGTGCTGCCTCTCAACATATCCACAATGCCACGAGCAGTATTCACATACATACTGCAATAACTCACAGACAAATAATGAATATCCTTACTTTTTACATCCTTAAGTAATTGCTTGTCTTAACAAGAACTAGAACACTGACAACTAGAAGGCACTCGGTAGAGCGCATGTACCTCCGACAAAGGTGTTATGTAATTGCAACTTTAATGATATAACTGCAACTGGCATAATGTATTCATACAAACAGATGGAAATAATATTGTGTAACAGCAGTTAATTCCTTTAAAAAACACTGAATTTCTGCCTGACCTTAACAAACGTGTTGACAGCCATAATTGCCATGTCTGGTTGACTCTTGGCATAGTTCATCAGGTAGAGATAGACAAGTTTCTTCAGCTCTAGGTTGTCAGTCTGCATGCAGTTGACAACGTCCGGGAACAGAGCGCTGCCAAGCAGTAACACGAGGCATTAATAGACTGGCAATAGAACACAAACTACACACAATGAACTACAGATGTATGACAAAGCAGCTCACTGTCTTATTTCATTACAACACAGACAGTGCATCTTGTATTTCATATTTCCAGCCTGCCTCCAACCAACCAGTCGGTGTGTTCTGAGCCAGATACCAACATTCAGTGATCACTGCTTCCAACGGCAATAATTTCATGCTTCATTGCAGGATTTAGGCACTTGACGGTCTATAACGTAAATGTCCATGCATCGTCGCAAAAATATCGCCTCTAATGCACTCAGTGCTAGGTAGACAGGATGGCAAGGAATATATCACCAGCAATTTGATGGGCGATGATAATAACGCTGATAGCCACTGGACACCATGCTGTAGAAAGTCTGTGCTGTAATGATTACATCAAGTAATAATCAAACAGTCACATGACAGACACTGCACAAGACACAGACCACACAGAACCAACGTATTGCATGACGGCCTTGGTAGGTGTGATTACTGATTTCTACTTCGTTGATGTCATATTTGGCAAATATGACCACCTCAGTTGAACTACAAATACTCAGCAAATCACATCGGAGATTGAATCTCACCACCAATTACAGAATAGCTCACAACCTTACCGAGTGACTTTAAACCCTCCAAAAATGACCTTGACATTGACCTGTGACCTTGACATGCATAACCATTAAAGATTTTTCTCCAATCTACATAACTACCAAGCAGAAAGCAGATAGCTGCAATAGTTTTCATGTTATTGTGTTGACAAACACGTACACCTTTACGAAATGAATCATATATGTATCTGTTCATGACAATCATATGACAGTCAAGTCAAATCTGAAAAATAAGAGCAGCTTCAGACAGACAAACTCGGCAAAAACAATAGCACCTCGCTTTGCTCAAACTTACATGACTCTCTTTGTAACATAATGTTATGTTTCAGAATGATATACTTCGACCAAGAAACGTTTAAGTGGTGACCTATGTCTTCACAAAGACATGAACCAAAATAAACAAGTAGCTCGGCTGTCACAAATAGGCCATGCAACATTACGTCGTTAAAAGTTTTGCCAAGTTAGTTAGTTAGTCATTCAAAATTACACCGCTGAGTGAAGTGTGTGTGTAAGTTCCTATTAGCATTCCACTGTAACTATGTCTCTCTCCTGTACTGTTTCTGAGATACTCAATATTCAGTAATGGTGTGCCCTTGAAATCTGAGTTAGGGGTCACTCAAAAGTCATTTAAAATGGCACCATTCAGTAGATCATATATGAAGTCCTATTAGTCTGCCATAGCAAGTACAACTTTTATCTTCTTTAAAACGGCTGTAAAACAGGGTCCTTAACGAGAAGTATGCCCCCAAGGTATTCATCACAATCTAGATGTGAAATTAATTCTCTAAATAAATAAGCAGAACCTAGCTTCTAGCTGTACAATGTGATTGACTGGGAATGTCGGAATAGTAAAAAGTGTGAAGGTGAATGGGGTGTGTGGACACTGTGGTCAATACACTGCAGGTCATTTCATGAGAAAAGGTTGAGAACCATAGCCATAAAAAGTTAACTATAATTTTACCTGACATCTTTGCCTACAGTCATGCTCGCGATCACCTTTTTCACTGCTTCTTTTTTGCGATCTTTTTTGTCGCTGTTTAGTTCGGCCTTCAACTCAAATATTTCACCTACGGCAAAGACATACTGCAGCAATAACAACACAGAAATCATAGCAAATACGGTACTATAAATAACATCAACAAGATAATGTAATGTAATGGATTTCAAGAGATTTTGTACATTCAGCAACAAGTGCATAATTTTTCTGAATTTCACATAAACTGCATAATTCTGAATTTCACACTTCATAATTTCTGAAAACAAGTGCATGCTAATCTGTGGCTAGAACATTACTGTCAATGTAGCATTAATTCTGCAATCTGCAACTAAACCCCAATTTCAGTGCCTTATTACATAACATGAACTACTAAAGTTCTGCAGTTTGTAATCACAAATTACAGTTAACTCAGACACAGACACAACACAAACCACACAAGAAACTTAGCTATCACAAACAGATTGCACTTCACATGTGCACACAATATGTTGATGGCATCTATGGTAGCTCCGTGACCTTGAAATCTAGGTTATGGGTCACTGAAGGTCGTTGGGAATGGCACCACTGGACAGATCATATACGACTTACTATTAGTCAAGTTATTAAGCCGCCGCTCGCGACAGCGAGAGCGGCTTCATGCGACGGGCGTGTCCATCTATTCGTCTGTCTGTCGCCAAATTGCAAAAACGCGATTTTTGCAAAAACACGATTTTCTCAAAAACTAAGCAATTTAGAGCTATGGTGTCTATTGACAACCTATAGGAAGTCATACATCGGCTTTTCAAAGAACCCATTATTGGACCCCTAAAATCCAATATGGCTGAGATCCGCCATCTTGAAAATCGACACGACGTCATTTTTTTCTGCTAATGGTGGTCCGATTTTGATAAAATTTTGCAGACTGGTGGAGAATGACATGTCGACTGTGGTGATGTGGTCAAAATCAAAACCAGATGTTGAATTCCAATATGGCAGACGTTTGGGCGAATTCCATGGCATGTCATCCCAGAGCCACCTGCCACAGTGCAGGGTGCTGCCACCTGGCGAATTCAACGGCATGTCATCCCAGAGCCACGTATCACATTGCAGGGTGCTGCCACTTGGTGAACTCACTGTCATGATTCCAGAGCCACATGCCACATTACAGGGTGCAGTCACCTGGAGAAATAAATGTCATGATCGTGCCACATTGCAGGGTGTAATAATTCCATCCACCATATTGCAAATCGTTTTTCGCCATATTTTATTTTTTTTCATTTTTTCATACAGTTTGGGCTTTGACGAGCAGCGGCTTTCGCATCGTCTCCGATACACTTGTTTGATGTTGAATATTATCGCGACCTTGTAATCTGATTTACAGGTCACGCGAGGTCACTGAAACTGCTACCACATGAAAGCTTGGGTGCGGTTTCTTTCCTATTTGCTTTCTATAGTAACTATAGCGTTATCTTGTATCGTTTGCGAGATATTGCGACTTATTGGTCGAAAATCATGATAGTTTTATACTCCACCTGTATTTAGTGACTCCACAGGCCCTCATTATTACTGTATCACATTGCAGGGTGCTGCCACTTGCTGAACTCACTGTCATGAAGTTACTGTCTCAGTCATACAACTTCTGCACCCTTTGGCCAGTACAAAATTAATTAACAATAAAATGATAAATTAATAAAAACCTTCAAATATACTAACCCTTTTTTGTGGTGGTGAAATACTTAGAATCCGTCATTTTAGATGTATTTCCCTGTAACCAATTCAGCTGCAAATAAAAGAAATATACATTATACAACATCTCTGTGACCAGTAAACAACTAGGATGGTCTGTGTCATTCTCAGTTCACATGGACTGAAATTCGCAGCATCTGTAGTCTATTTTCAGTCAGTCGTGGTCAATGACCTTAACCCTTCAGAACCATAATCGGACTATCACCAATATGACGTCATGCCCCCGCAATGGATAAACATTAATTCCTGCAGTTTTCAAACATTATTTCACCAGTGGCAATAGAACATGATCACTCTGGTACATAAAAACGTGCAGCACTAGATTTACATAGTAAGCCATTTCAGCAGTGGCGTCGTTAGCCCGCGGCATAGGGGGCGACGACCACGGATCTTGGGCTGCTTGCCACGGGTCTCTGCTCGAGAGTGGAAAAAATAATGCACAGAAATTCGCTTGAACACGCTACTATGAAGTAAAACTGCTTTACGTTTTATGGAATTTGCTGTCAATGAAAGATCTACGTTCTAATTATTAGTTAACAAGCGTTCAGTGATGATAGCGTTAGCTTACCATTACCTTACCGGTAACGTAAATGTCTAATTCCGGCTCATCTTTTATTACTTACTGTATAAAATTTCTGTTCCAAATTCTGTTTCTTGCTTGTTTTTACACACCTTTCAACGTGAAAATAACAAATTTTCATGCCAAATTGCATGAAAATGCACCATTTGAAATGAAGAATTACAAAAATTTTCTGGGGAGGGGGCACTTGTCCTCAGATCCTAGAAATGCCCCTGCATTTCAGCATCCAATTTCACTGGGTTCATTTTTATGTTGGAGGATGATGATGCTTAAGATGATGACTTTTATGATGATGATGACAATTCGCAGCAGTGTCTCAATGGACTGGGGCAACTATACATGCAGGACTGAAAAAAAGACAGACCTGGTATATTACCAGTTCTTATACAAACATTAAATGCCACAATATGACATGCACTTGTCTATGTATCGCAAAGAGACTGCGCGACGCTTCATGTCTGTCAGTAGTTAGCTTCATTGCTTCAATAGTACAATACCTTGAGCGCAGGTTTTTTATTATTACAGTTACTTCGGCTTCAGATTTACCAGTGTGTACAATTCGATTCTGTTCTATTGTCTTCGGCATAACGTTGAGCCTTGCTGTGATACCCACGATTCACGGTCGACCGTGATTGTGTAATGTGTATAGTGCGATAGCATGCTTGGTCGGTCTTGCACTGTAGAACCACAGCGACGGTGACTTGTTATCGTGCAAGGCGCTTGGTGGTCGAATACCTGCATACCCCAGTATATGACCAGCGATATGTCATAACTTGCGGGACGGTGGCCGTGGTCCACCAGCGACCGTGTTGACAACACTTGGCCTGTTGCACCACTAACAGCAGGCAGTAAAGCCAGATATAGGCTCAGAATCGCGATTTCTACCTACCCCACCTGCATTCGACGCCCCCGTTAGGAGGGTTCCCGTCAAAATATCACCATCCAGTTTGGCATGGAAAAACTAGAATGGTGAGACTACCCGACTGTAAAAAAATTTTGAAGATATCTTTATTCCTTTTGACAGAATGTATAAACATGACAGACACACACACACACCGCATGATGGCATAGCATCGCGCGGGAAAAGTAAGACTACACAACTGCAACGTTTAGTAATTGTTTAACATCATTAGCAAATAGCGATGCTGAAATAAAGCTGTTATCCTAGGCTTAAATGTCTCAAGCAGATACTCGGCTCAGATACAGTCACCAAAAAGTCATTTATCTAAAACCGGCGTATAGATAAAGTGTCATGTCACACCATTCCTATTAATTACACAAGCAAAGACCATAATGAATCTGCAAATGGCAGATTTCACAGCCACTGTCCATCGCCACAATCCTACCGCATCTGCATAGATGGCACAAAACTTGACAAAAGCGAATGTTTGCACAGCACGAGGCCAACGTCAGTGCGAAGCACGAACAGGTAAACATGCAGGCATTTGCTGACTGTGAAGATGTGTCAGCTACTGTTGTCAGGTAGCACGTTCCATCATGCTACCATTATTGCCACCGTGACAGGCCTGTATATAACATAGGCCTATTGAACTATGTGACACGGTCTGGGTTCAACTCCCAGTCTGGTTGGAAGAAGGAATAACATCTTATTGTGCAATGTGTTCATTAAACAGCTACAAAAAGTATGCTGTATTCGTGTATCAATTGACAACACAACAGAGTAACCAAAAGTTGATGAAGAAGCACAGAGCTATATTGCTATAGCATTATTGTAGTTGGCACACGAAGTCCTAGGCTGATTGTCAGCATTGTTGTTATAACCAGTACTGCATATAACACGAGCATGGCAGTTGTAGTGTCACTTGATCGATATCACTACCAACTTAATTAGCTGTGTCCACACTACCTGCCTTATCTGCATTTTAGGACAATGCTGAGTGACTGAA
>Ga0209339_1000477_pt1 | contig 14640 bp, 9 predicted proteins | sample OlaalgELextract3_FD_187376 | JGI IMG/M metagenome (GOLD analysis project Ga0209339, IMG submission 187376) | Olavius algarvensis symbiont microbial communities from Tuscany, Italy - Type A ELBA extract 3 (SPAdes) (version 2) | ecosystem: Host-associated > Annelida > Digestive system >... | reverse complement strand
GATAGGCGAACGTTACGGGGAAATTGAGAATACGGGTGGTAAAGTTTCACAACAGTGGAATGGTTCAGGTGGTAATAGGAATTTCCCCGTAACGTTCGCCTATCTCATCTACTGATGAGTTTTTTTTCATATTTGAATTGTTTTTATTGTTCTTTCATTGCAATCATCTGTGTTTGTCAGATGGAAATAATAAACCTACTTACTTACTTATTTACTTGCTTACTTACTTATTTATCATTAATTTGCTGCTATTGTAGGATCTGGATGAGTTTACGAAGCAGATAAGTCAAGAGGAACAAGCCGTGTTTGGCCCAATTAACCTGGACCCACACGTGCCCGAAGATTGCAGCTTCGAGAGTTTCCAAGACTTGGAAACTCTGACATATGTCGAGCGGGACGTTGAACCCTACTATACGTATACCTTCCAAGACCTAGATCTGCCTTCACCTAATGGTAGCCCGGTGAGTGATGAATTTCTGAAGCTCGGAGAAGCATCTCAGATCAAGGTACCTGCACAACCGCCGACTCAGAGACTCCCGAAGTTCAAAAACACTAACAACGCGATTAACTCACGCAACTTCAGGGCTAGGAGGAGAGAAAAATTAAAGCAGATGGAGCAGCGAATTGCTGAGCTGGAAAATGAAAACAAAGAGTTGAAGCTGAAACTCCAGTTGGCCAACAGACGACGTGCCATACTCGTCAGAGAGGCATAACAGCTAGTGCATAGATTCCCACGCAGCTACGTCTACCGCAGAAACTCGGTGAAAATAAATTATTCGCCGTAAAGCTTTTGAGAGAATATAAACCCATTTATAACCCTTCCAGCAACGAACCGAGACAGAGTGGTTGACAGCGTATACTGTCAGTTGATGATACAGTGTTGTTGTTACATGAGTGGATTGATGGGTGTATCCTCGCTGTAGTAGATGTTAAAACCCAGTCACGGAGGCCAGTGACTCAATTGTTTATTATTGCGCATAGGGCACAGTGTCCATGTCCACGGCAATTAAACAACCATTATTGTCACTGCGCGTTGAAGGGTTGCAGGCTGCAGCCAAGTTTCGTTGCCTTTAAATGGCCAATGAAACACGCTGACAACCGTTTGATGGTGGCACACGTGCCATGTGTATCGTTCAATTTTATGCAAATGTAATTCAGCGAAACAATGTATTATGTATCCCAAAGTCGAATGTACAGTGAACACTGCCTGTATTATGTAATTTGTAACATGCGACTTCTGCTTCAGTCTAAAAACGAGACAGTTCAGTTCAGTTGAGCGTTTTGTATAATTTACGTCAGTGTAGTCTGTTGTCTGCTATTCATATAAACACGTTGTTTGCTTGTAGGCCTATCTGAAAAAGTGTGCACCCCAGTATCATTTTTACTTGCGATTATACAGCATATGTATTTATAACGTTGTAGAAGCATGTCTTCTATCTTTAGGCCTATAAGTGATATTCTGTTAGTATTAGTGTTCAACCTGATGGTTTAAAACGTTCATTCTTGGTGAACTGTTGATAAATTTCTGCAAACATTTATATGCTAGTTCTGTGGTGCTGAGTTGGACATTGCGACATTTGATAGATTAGACACGTAGCAGGGTTGTGATGGAAGGTAGGTTTCCCCGCTCGTAGATCGGTTAGGATCAGGACCCCCTCGTGGGTCGGTTAGGGTCAGTAATACGGGTTAGTGCCAGTAACCTACCTTATGTCGCACTCCAGACATCAAAGGAAATAGTCGCTGTGTTGTAGTTGTTTGTCAACACATACGTTAATAAAGCTAATAAAGTCTATCATTCGTCAAAATTGTACGATGACAGTTATTGAATACGCCTAATTATCTTCTAGCTTAAACAGGTGGTTGTGACGTTGTCTACGCAAGTGGTTTTATACGAAATATTGTTTTCGTTGTTGTTTTGCGTTGTTTTTTTTATACCTGAGTAATTCTAAATAATGTTAAACCGACGTTGTAATTGTTAATTGTATTTGGATAGAAATGCTGCTGGAACAATTAAGAACACAAATTATTTTATGCTGTTAGAATCAGCAATTTCATTAGCTTTTTGTCTGAAACTTACATTCAAATTGGTTACTTTTTCTAAGAGGTATGCAAGAAAACAAAAATGGGTGTTTTTTTCTGAACACAGTGTAGTTTTACCGCGCGATGCTATGCAAGCGCGGCCTATGTCGTCATGTGGTGTCTGTCCGTCCGTGTGTCTGTCACGTTCGTACATTCTGTCAAAAGAAATAAACATATCTTCAACATTTTTCACCACCGGGTAGCCACACCATTCTAGTTTTTCCACACCAAACGGCATAGCATTTTCCGACGGGAATCCCCCTAACGAGGGCGTCAAATGCAGGCGGGGTAGGCAGAAATCCCAATTCTGAGCCAATATCTGGCTTCACTGCTGTTGACGCTGCTACCGGCCAGGTGTTGTCAATACGACGCCGTCGGACCACGTCACGCAAGTTGTGACACTTCTCTGGTAGTAACCGGCGGTGTTTGTTGATGGCGAGAAAGGACGGCGAAATGTTTATGACAAGAAGTTTCAACGTTACGCCAAAGACAACAGAACAGCATTTAATTGCACGCAGTGATAAATCTGTAGCGTACGTAACTAACAATAAAAAACGCTGCTCGACGTTTTGTACTACTGAAGCTAACTACTGACAGACACGAAGCATCGCGCGGCTTTTTTGCGTCAGCTGAGCTACTTGTTACAGATAGTCGAACTGTGATTGACATTGTCTGCGTAGCTCATTGTTTGCAGAATAGTTGTCTGCTTTTAATTACATCAACGATTTGTTCAAAGCAACTATGTTCACGTGTCACAGAGACATTTCAGAGGCTTTTTTCTACTGATGCCGTTTCACTGCCATTAAGGTTCACTCTGATGTTGCAGTGTATTAGTGTATTGCTTGTTGGTTGTTAATAAATTCATTTAAAACATGCAAAGTTGTTATGTTTCGTATAGGCTTAGACATGAAGCGTTGCTTAAAGCGGCGTGTGGTGCGCTGTGACAACACAGTTTGGCTTTGCTAAGTTAATTAACTTGAAACTATTGATGACACAGACAACATACTGAAAAACCGAATTGATGGCTAAGATGATTGATGCTAGGCTATAGGCAGTTTGAACGAACAGCGAACAGCAAACTCAACAACATGCAACATGAAACTCAAACGACAGAGCTAGAGACCGCTCGCGGTCATATGATGCCTCCGCCGCTGCATTTGTGCGACATCCGTTGTAAATGTTATCCGTACCGGCGTTGCCGTGGCTGGCAAAAATTTGCAATAAATAAACGAACAAAATTTAATGAGCGTGGCCATGTCACCTGTTGAAAGGATAAATGTCCTTGAATTTCAGTTTGCAGATAGATTGTCACGTTCAGAAGAGAGCAACATCACCAAATACGAAACCGGAAGTAGTATTGCGCCGCCGTGCTGCTATCGTGAATATCGATAAGACGTCATTACCAGGGAGTATTTCTAAACTCCCTGGTCATTACTGCACCGCGGATGGTCCGATGTTGATTAAATGTGGCAAGCCGACGCAGAATGACATGACGATAACGGCGATAAGGTCAAAATCGAAACCGGACGGTTGAGTAAAATACGAACTGAAAAAAACGTAAACAGCTAAACAAAAAAATGCTCATTGACTGTACCGGCGTAAAGTCCCGGATGTTATTCCTATGTAAGAGCATGGGTTTTGACTGGAGTTAAAGAAATGTATAATTGGCTGGACATCTACCCCTGGACTGCCTTCACGATCACGGGACCGAGCCGGACTTGTCATGCTTCTCAATTTATTTTAGTTCGCTTTTTACTTCAATTTTTCTGTTCGTTCCGTGTGGTGGACTAAGCTGGCTACGTCAGCGTTTTACTGCACGTTAAATACACATTATCGTATCGTATCTTACATATTTCTTTGTTTTGTTAGCTACGTCTGTCACAGCCACGTCCATTATATAGTTACATTGAAATTTAAACTGAAACTTATCTTCCCATGTTATATTCACACGCCGATGCGAAAGTCAATAGACAATAAACTGCAGTACTTGAGAAGCTGAGACTCGCTCACACCTTCATCATGTACAGTACGTTTCTAGTTTTCAATTTTGTTCCAATTTTTACCCGCCATACGACAGTATGGCAGGGTACTGAGTTTGCTTTCTGTCTGGTCTTTTTTTAGTTACAGATATCTCGACGACGGTGGCACCGATCGGCGTGAAATTTTGCACGATGGTACATATGTGTCCCGGATGTGTATTTTCCCCTTTTGGAGGCGGTGCCCCAGGGGATCCCCAAATACGAAATTTGCCCACCTCCGTATGGCGGGTGTTGTGTTTTGCCAACGCACTTGTTACTTTTTATTCCAGTTATTGCCACTGCTGTGTGTGTCTGTTCGGCTGTCCGTCCGTCGCACTATCATGGCATCATTTTTGACCACTATTAGCCTCATCGAAATATCAGCGTAATTCATACTGGGAAATGCTCTCTGAGGACAATAAAACAGATGGATGTGTATTGAAAAATTTGCGATTTTCGACTCAAATTCCGCTATGTCGCCGACAATTTCACTGATATCGGTGTGAGCCGTCATACACAATTAATTTAAACATATCATTTTTATTATTCGAAACAATGCGTGTTTTTTGCGAGAGGTGTGTCTCGCGTTTTTAATCCTTGCCCCCAGCTTCTTCTTTCTCCATTCGTAGTGTGAAATTTTTGTTATATTAAAGATGTATTCAGCACAATACATTCAGTATCTTGTCTTGTAACGTACAAGTATTAGCGTACAATGGTATGTGTAATCAAGCGATACTCACTTGCGAACGTTGCCTTCCAAGTCAGCCTTCACTTTCTCCAGTTCTTCCACCGCTTCCTGCGTCATCTTCAGATCGGATTCCACTTTTCGTTTGGCTTTTTCGACGTCAGCTCGGACTTTCTTCTCGCGCTGCAAGTTCTCCTCCATCTAAACGCAACAGGCACTTTTCATTTCATCACAATTTTACGAGCCGCAACTTACATATATATATAGTGTGCACATTTTTTACTAATAAAATGAACAATATATTGACGCAACAGTGGGTATGACGAGGAAAATCAACTTATACAGAGATTCGCTGCGGCACGTCTTACCTCATCAATCGTTTGTTCTAGTTTTTGCTTCACTTTGTTGAGATGGTTGACTTTGTCCTCCTCGGCAGCCAAGTCTGCCTGAGTCTTCTTGATCGTCTCTTCAAGCGCCTTCTTGTCCTTGCCGAGTTTGCCAATGGTCTCGTCCTGGCGTGCCATTTCTTCGTTAAGCGTCCTGATCTGGTTGTCCTTTGTCTGTTTCTCCTGCTCTGCCTTCTGCAGGTTTAGTTCGAGGTTATCGATGTCCCGTTTCAGACCGTCGCACTCTTCCTCTTTCTTACGATGCTTCTCGAGAAGTTCCTCGGAACCCATTTCCGCTTCAGACAGCCTTTCTTCCAACTCTTTGAGCTGGTCGTCCATGTCGCCCTTTTGGTTGACGAGCTGCGAGATCTTCTCCTCGAGATCAGAGATGGTGTCCTGCTCCGCCTGCATCTGCATGAACATGTCGTTCTTCTGCTGTAGCAGCGTCACGTTCTGTTCTTCAAGCTCCTTCTTGAGCTTGGACATCTTGGCCAATTCTTCCTTGGTCTTCTCGTAATCCTCGGCCATCTTCTTCATCTCGTCTTCGGCTCGCGCCTGCGTTAGCAGCGGCTTGACGCGCGTGTACAGCTTCCACCACTGCCAGTTGCGCATCGCCATCCAGCGACGAATGTTGCGCTGGATCACGCTGAGAGCAACTCTGTCAACACAACGCCGCACACACAACTGTATGTTGATTCTTCACCTCTATAGAGCATGTTGTTCGAGTAACTATAAGTTCAACAATCATGTTATGTTATGTTTGTTATGTTATGTTATGTTATGTTATATTATGTTTTGTTATGTTAACATGACACCTCACTGTCGTTACTATGACAGAAAAGTCCACTAAATGTCAGCTATTAAACGTAACCTTTTATTGTTATGCCCCCGCCCGTAGGAAAGGGGGCAATAAGCGTTGCTTTTGTCCGTCCGTCCGTCTGTCCGTCGCATACGTAGCGAATAATTCGAAAACCCAAAAGCCTAGCGTGGGTGGATGGAAGGTCCCCCACCTTTGATGCGACTGCCGTACCAGTTTCAAGGTTAAAAGGTCAAAGTACAAGGTCACCATGCACATTAATGCTCACAAACATCGTGTGCCATATCTTCCAAACGGCAAGGCCTACAAACTTCAAACTTGGTATACAGATGCAGGATGAATACCTGCATCAACCACGCGCGCCATGGCCTTCAAGATCAAGGGTCAAGGTCATACCAGGCCCATTAATGATGTCACACATCGTCCGCCATATCTTCCGAATGACAAGGCCAACGAACTTCAACTTAGTGTACGGATGGAAGACGACGAGCCACAGGTGCCATGACCTCCAAGGTCAAAGGTCAAGGTCGCAAGGTCACGCGATCAGTCTGAGCTATCTTGGCCCAATGCTGTACCTGTGTCATTAGAGGCCGGCGGGGGCATGCAGTTTCGGCAAAACCCGGCGGCCACACATCTTGTCACAGAAGTCTTAAGAGTTGCACTTAGTACAAAGTTCGTCGAACCACACTAGTTTTTACTGCGCTACGCGTATTCATAGCGCGGACTATGCCATGGCAAGATGTCTTGTTTGTCCGTCTGTCCGTCCGCCCGTCTGTCTGTCACACGCCGGTATTGTGCGTAAACGGTTACACATATCGTCAACGTTTTTTCACCATCGGGTAGCCCCATCATTCTAGTTTTTTCCATACCAAACGCGGGATGGCAAAATTCCGACGGGGACCCCCCTAACGGGGGCGCCGAATACAAGGGGGTTTAAAAAATCACGATTTTCGACCAATATCGGGCTTTATCTCGGAACTGATGAAAAATAGAGCCATAGTTACTATAGAAATGAATAGGAAACCTCACCCAAGCTTTCGAATGGTGCCATTTTGAATGATCTTGAGTGACCTCAAACCCAGATTTCAAGGTCATGATATCACTGAACGTCAAATAACTCAAAAACGGTAGCAGATAGAGCTATATTTACGATAGAAAGTCGCGTTATGGTCTATCGAACGGCGCCATTTTCAATGACCTTGAACAACCACTAACCAAGTTTTCAAGGTCACGCTACTATGACGCTGAATATCTCATAAAAAGTTAAAGATACGGCCATAGCTACTATGGAAGACGAATAGGAAACCGCACCCATTGCAAGCTTTCGAATGGTACCAGTTTTAATGATCTTGAGTGACCTCTAACCCAGATTTCAAGGTCACGATATTATTCAACGTCAAATAACTCAAAAGCTGTACAAGATATTGAAGATAGAGCTATATTTACAATGGCGGACCAATAGAAAGTCGTATGTGGTCTATCGAACGGCGCCATTTTCAATGACCTTGAACAACCCCTAACCCCGTTTTCAAGGTCTGGCTATTCTTTGACGCTGAATATCTCATAAACGGTTAAAGATATGGCCATATTTACTATGGAAGGCGAATAGGAAACCGCACCCAAGCTTTCGAATGGTACCATTTCAATGACCTTCAATGGCCTTTTCAAGGTCACGATTATTTAACGTCAAATAACTTGAAAATGGTACAACTTACAGCTATACTGACAATGGCCGACCAACAGAAAGTCGTATATTATCTATCGAACGGCGCCATTTTTCAATGACCTTGAACGACCCCTACCCCCTGTTTCAAGGTCACGGCATTCTTTGTCGCTGAATATCTCAGAAACGGTATGACATACAGACATAGTTTCAATGAAATACTTATATGGACGTACACTGTTACACATGCCATACTCAACAGTGTCATTTCGAATGACCGTAAGTGATCTTGAGTGACTTAGCAAAATATGCGATGACAAAAAGCGTCGCGCGGTCTCTCTGCGACAGCTGAGCTTCTTGTTAATTACCTGCAATTGATATGTAACGTTTAAAATCTCGGACCCCCTGTTACATTTTCATATAGCACAACTAAATTACGTAGGACTCTTCACTGCGACACTGCAACACCGGGTTTGAGTATAGACTCTCAAACACCGCCTTGTACTTGTCCCCGTTCACTTTCCATTTTTTGCATTACGTTTTCTACCGTTTATTTTCCACCCACCACAAAGCAACACTTTGACAACAGCTGTAGACCTCTTATATACGTTGGATACGACTCCTAATTTGTATGCTGCCTAGATTAAAAAAATGAAATTACAAGCATTTTAAGCACAAAACGACCTAACTCTTGATATGTTCAACTTTAATGGATAAACGTTTTGTGAAAAAATAGTAACTCCAAATTTTAGATAAAATCATATTTATTACAATACGGCCCTTTGTCTATATTTTGTCTAGGAAAGACAGTTTGGTTGAAGTGTCTATTATAGACTACATCGTACGCGCGTAGTATAGATGAGATTTGCTATGTTTCCACCTCTGCAGCTGACACAATGCTACGGTACATAGTGTGCGGATATGTAACCTCTGGTCCTGCAGCTGCTTGTAGTTCTTGCGGATGAGGTAGCCGCGGATGCGCGCCTGGAAGTTGGACAAGATCGCCGACAGCCTGTCGTCTCGCCACTCCTCAAGCTGACCTAGGATGCCGGCCTTGAAGAAGACCTTGGTGTGACCCAAACGGTACTGGTCGCCGAGGTTCAACGCCGCCAACACCTTTTCCGACGCCACTTTGCCGTCCACGAAACCGGCAGGGATCACGTTTGGAGCCAGGATCGAGTATCTACAAATCGGTTTTATGTCTAGTCGACATTCACGGATATAGCGGTATACAACGTATAATCCAATAGCAGCACCCTGACGCGCGATACTGATACAGCAATACTGTCTGTCCGTCTGTCTGTCTGTCAGTCCGTCACGTTCCGGTATTCTATGAAAACGGCTTAACATATTGTCATAGTTTCTTTACCATACGGTAGCGAAATCATTCTAGTTGAATCAGGTAGCAAGGCCCATAAAACATAAGCTATACAGAAAAACGCAGACGCAGTAAAACGTAACAAAACAGTAAAAACAATAAAGCAGATACAGAACGTGACATATCAGTCAATTACACAGTAAAAACTTGAGATGCATGACAACAAAGTTACGACTATTGTACCAGGTTAGACGAGTAACAGCTTTACTGTTATATACAATGATATTAAAACTTGGAAGTGTATTTAGATATATATTTACATGCACATAACAAACTTAATTCGTCAAATAAACAGTAAATAATGTAACACAATAGTAGAAAATATAAAAGGCAGGCTGCCAGAAATAGCAATTGCTTATCGAAGCGGGCTGCACTTAACATTATTTCACTCACTTATCTATTCTTTAGTGGCATATAATACTAACACACATAAAAATAATTTCCTATACACATACAATCTATGACTTTGTTCACAACACATTATTATTACCGGCAGGCCTGCGCGTAGCGCAGCCATGCCGCGGTATTGTTTTTACTCAGTGGTCCAAAAACGGGTTATTCGCCCAGCAGGGGCGACACGTTGCCGGTTGCCCCGATAAACGTGAAATTTGGCACGAAGCAGCGGACCGCAGGTCCGCTCCCCCGTGCCAAATTTCACGTTTATAGGAAAAAATGTGGGAATACAGCCCCCCCAAATGTCAAAATTTCGAATTTTGGCCAGAAAATTGTACCCCAATGGCGACTCGTTTGCAACATTTTTACGACATTCTCAGCTTTTGCACGCGTCTATAGGTAGCTTTTAAGTTTTTAGTTTGGTCACTTTCGAGGGACAAACACCAAAGTTATAAGCATTTTCCCGTGGTGGGGGCATTTTCCCACAAATTTCCAATAGCCCCTAGCGGCGAAACTACTGATCGGATCAAAAAAAGTTAGAGGGGTGCAAAAATGGGACGGACCTCCTCTATCACCACGCCAACTATGATGAGGATCTTGGGTCGCGCGCCGGCTGTATACAAAAAAGTGTGATGTTTTTTGTCTGTCTGTCTGTTTTTTGATCACGCTTTGGAATGACGAAGATTGTGATAACGGAAACGCTATGAAGCAGCATAATTTTCAAAACAATTATGGTGTCGTTGCATAGAGAAAGGTTTGTAGTTGTGCACCTATGTTCAAGTTTTCCTATCGACCCCCATAATTTTTTCAAAGCTACAGCAGTAAATTTTGGCATGAGGGTGCGTTCCTGGGGCTCCCTCCCCAGGCAAAATTTTGTAAAAATCGCCTTGGGGCAAATTTATACGAAAAATTACAATTTTTGGCAATTTTTTGGGCCGTAAGCCCACATTTACTAAGCCAAAACGGTAAAATTTAGCGTGAGGTTGCGAACCTGGGACATCCTCTCCCATGCCAAATTTTGTAAAAATCGGTTAAGGGGATATACCCCTTTGGAACAAATTTACACCAAAAATTACTGAAACATTCATGACAGCCAAGCATTTTCATTTTTTCACTGTTACGGGCGCAGCTACACATCCATTCGCCAGAGGGCGCCACCGAGCTGTTCCATAACGTAATAACGTGACGTAAAGTGATTATGTCTGTGCGTTAATGTTATATTGACAATATAACTATTAATTTGGTATGTTTTAATACATTGTGATTAAGTTTGTAATTATGGCGAACAATGTTTGATATGACTAGCGCACACCCGTAAGACACCCTATCTGTTCTTCTTTACATTACATTTACATTACATGTGGTCTGCCGGTATTGCATTGCCCCGCCGAGGTGTTGTATATTGATTTCTAGTTAACGTAGGTTATATCGTTTGAATTAAATGATAAATAAGCTTTTTATCGCAGTTACATGATATTATAAATGCACGTTATGACGTCCGTGAAGATTTAAAGTTGCAAGCTTCTACATAAATATTAATGAGCGTGGTGCGGTTGTGATTTACCTCTGTTTGAACTCGGAGTACACGATTCGATTCGGGAAGCCCTTGCGGCAGATACGGATGCCTTCCAGCACGCCATTACACTGCAGCTGATGCAGCACCAGGTGAGCATCGATGACACCTGCGCTCACAGACACATAACAAATATGTCTTTCTGTTTTTTTTCCTACGCGTACGTTGGTTACGTGTGAGTATATAATGCTGTCTAATAGTACACTGTGTTCAGAAAAAAACATCCACTTTTGTTTTCGTGCATAACTCTTAGAGGAAAAGTAACCAATTTGAATAAAAATATCAGACAAAATAGCTAATGAAATTATGATTCTAACATCATAAAAATAATTTGTATTTTTCTTAAATATTCTTTGCTAGCAGCGATGTAAACCGGACGTCAGTAAAAGTGTCGTTACAGCAATGAGATTTAACACTGACGATAAACATCTCATTAAATGGATGCGAGTGAAAAAATTACGTAGAAAAACGCTTGCTCAAGATGTTTCTGACAGAAGATAAAGACTTGATGGGGTAAAAACATTGATCAAAATATCAGTTCGAGATCTTTAACTTTGTTGATCTTTGAAGTGGTTTTGGCATTGTGTGGTCGACCACAACCCCAACACGAGTCAGTGATGCCACTGCTGTCACTTTCTCCGTAAAACGTTTTAAGCCATTAAAACTCTATCGTCTGCCAGGAAACATCTTCAGTTTGCTTCACACTTTTTATTTATTCACGAGCAATTAATAATAATGTGATCTCCAACGGTAACTCTTGTTGCTGTAACGACACTTTTACATACGTACGGTTTACATAGCTGCTTGCAAAAAATATTTAAGAATACAAATTATTTTTACACTATTAGAATCAGCATTTTGTTAGCTATTTCGTCTGAAATTTTCATTCAAATTGGTTATTTTTTTCTAAGAGTTATGCAAGAAAACAAAAGTGGCTGTTTTTTTCTGAACACAGTGTAGTACCTACGTACATGCATATTACCAATTATCAAATTTGCAACAGTTTGTTTCAAAAACAAAAGGAGACTTGTGAGCTATGACACTTAACCTGCAGCATTACACATGAATCGCGCTGTACTATACACAGCAGCGCAGTGGTTTCGGTAAATTGAATAGCAAATCTCACGTCAAGCATCTGTTGCTTTCATAAGCACGACACAATAAGTCTGCTAATGAGACTCATTTGCACAGATAATTTACTCATAATTTCATGCTGCTAAAGACGGTTCTTAGCCCTCAACTTGTCTCGCAGACATTCTGCGTCCCATTTCCTTCTGTCGTTTAGTATAATCTACTCAAATAAAAGCATATTACGTTAGAACAAAGCATGCGTGTTATGATGACAAAAGCGGTGTATTACTGCTGATGATGGAAAATATTAGTAAGCATCGCAAAGCGCTGTAATGGAAACTATGCAGCGCATATATAGGACAGAAGTTGCATGCAGTTGAAAGTACAACATCGTATTGGTTATTTAGTCGACAGGAAAACTTGTCATTCGGAGAAAATTTGAACTGCGCAGTTTCCGCATCGCGCACTTGCAGTGTAAGTAAGTAAACGAAGTTATGCTTCGTTCGAGCGACGTACTTACCAAGTGTCAACGTGGCAGATTAGGCTCCATATACTGCGACGTACAATGTAATGTGTTAGTTCACTGCACTGGTTTAAACAACAGCACACACGAAAGTCTACCTCGCTAGCGCCAATTATTCAAACTTTAACCCTTTAGAATTCACAGGCAATTATAGTGCCATATCGAATAATATGAAGTTGGTACACTGGCCGTTAATGGGTTGGCTATTACATTTGGTATTTGGCCGCAGCCCGCTCAGGCCCCTCCTTGCTGTACCAAATATAACAGCCCATCCATCAACGGCCAGTGTACCAATCACCGTATTGCTGTGTAACAGTCCGTTGCTGTGCAGTTTTAATGTGGGCATTATCGGGTTAAAGTAGAATTTAAGGCACGAAGTTGAAAGTAACGGTGGAGAAAACACACAACACGCTATTAAACTCACAGACTACGCTGTGTTCCAGAACGTCCTGTTCTATTTTTCGAACAATTCCGTCAAACGTTGTGAAATAAAGACTGCGAAGTCTCCTGCTCTGGTCTGTATTCGCTGCAGCGTTAACGGTGCCTGTATGGTTATGATTTCAGCTGCACTCTGACCGTTGGAATCCGTTCTATTCAGTGATCACCTAAATAATAACCGGAAGCACTATCTAAATGACGTTGAAAATGACGTTTTCGCGCTTCTCAAGTTTATGCAGCCACAGCTTGCATGAGAGGTGCATGAGCGTGAGCAAGGCTGAAAACGGCTGAAACCAAGGCTGAAAACGGTTTATTTTTGACGGAGTTATTCGAAAAAATGGGGAGGCGTTTTTTGAGACGCAGTGTATTATGGAATAAAGAGCTATCACTACATCATAATAAAACAAGAACTTAGCTATCGCAAACAGATCGCGCGTCAGCTGCGCACACAATACGTCGAGGGCATCTATAGGTCTAATTACGCATGACCTTGAAATCTAGGTCAAGGGTCACTCAAAATCACTGGAAACGGAACCACTGGATAGATCATACACGACTTACTTACTAGTCGAGTTATTTGACGTTGAATATTGTCGCGACCTTGAAATGTGGGTTAGGTCACTCAAGGTCACTGAAAATGGTACCATTTGAAAGCTTGGGTATGGTTTCCTATTCGCCTTGTATAGTAACTATAGCCGTAAATTTAGCCATTTCGCAGATATTCAACATCAAATAATGGCCTGACCTTGAAATATGAGTTTGGGGTCATTCAAGGTCATTTAATATGGCGCGGTTCTATAGACCATATAGACTTTCTATTGGTCTGCCATTGTAACTATAGCTCTATCTTGTACCATTTTCAAGTTATTTGACGTTGAATAATATCGTTACCTTGAAATCCGGCTTAGAGGTCACTCAAGGTCATTGAAACTGGTGCCATTCGAAAGCTTGATTGCGGTTTCCTATGCGCCGTCTATAGTAACTGTGGCCGTATCTGTAGCCGTTTGTAAGATATTCAATGTCAAAGAATGGTGTGACCTTGAAAACCTGGGGTCGTTCAAGGTCATTGGAAATGGAACCATTTGATAGATCGCATACGAGTTCCTATCCGCCTTCCATAGTAACTATGGCGATATCTTGTATCGTTTGCCAGATATAGCGACATATTTGTAGAAAATCGCGAAATTTTTATACCCCACCTGTATTTAGCGCCCCCGCAGGGGTGACCCCCGTCGGAATTCCGTGAAGATGTTTGATGCCGGTAAAACTAGAATGGTGATGAAACTATGACGATATGTTAAGCCGTTTTCATCTGGTACTGGAACGTAACGGACGGACGTACGGACAGACAGACGGACAGACAGACACATTTGGTATATCAATATCGCGTGTCAGTATGCTGACGCGCGATAAAAACACGACACACTCAGCCAACAGACTACACGCTGCTACATTCTACATGATGTGTACACTAATCGGCAAATGCTGGAACAACAGTACGCCTACATAGTCGTTTACTGCTTTAATCACACCACACGGAAATACAACAAGAGGTCAAAGTAATTTGACAAAAAAGCGCCTCACGGGGGGGGGGGGCAATTCCCCGGTTATGGGTC
>Ga0209339_1000474_pt1 | contig 14676 bp, 14 predicted proteins | sample OlaalgELextract3_FD_187376 | JGI IMG/M metagenome (GOLD analysis project Ga0209339, IMG submission 187376) | Olavius algarvensis symbiont microbial communities from Tuscany, Italy - Type A ELBA extract 3 (SPAdes) (version 2) | ecosystem: Host-associated > Annelida > Digestive system >... | reverse complement strand
TATATATTTTTAAACATTTTTTGCTTACATCCTTCCCTTTAGTGAGATGGGCCTGGTGGGATTGGCTCTTGACGTGGTTGACTAACCATTGTCCTTCAGTGCTATGAAGCTGTTGGTTGGGTCATACGACCCGTAAAATCGTCTCCAAAATGACGTATAATGTGTCAAGTGAGACGTTAAACTCTACCGAGAGCCATTGCCCATCTGTTTTGAAAGTTCCATGATGATAGCTGTAACTGTGTCATTTTCCTATTATGTTGGTAGCAGAGAAACATTGTTATAAACAAAGTTACAAACATTGTAACAAGCACAGGTGACCTACAGCTGCTGCCTGTTATGTTGGTAGCAGACAAACATTGTTATAAACAAAGTTAAAACATTGTAACAAACACAGGTAACCCACAGCAGCTGCATGTTATGTTGCTAACAGACAAACATTGTTATAAACAAAGTTACAAACACTGTAAATCCCGCGACACACGAGCCAACATTGTCGGCCGACATTGACGGTCAACAGTGTTGGCTGTCATTTTTGTCGGTCGACATTGTCAGGCGACCATGTTGGCTCGTGTGTCACGGCAGCCGACATTGTAAACCTGACTTTTAATTAATTTTTACTTACTTGTTGTTTTTTGCCGTTTTCTCAAGAAAGCTGTGGCTTTTTGTTGTGAAATTTCCCACATTTATCGTTGGCCGTCGTGCTGTCCAGTCACGGGGCCAACGTGATCGATTTTTCTTGCGCGATTTTTGCTAGTAAGCACGTCAATGCAATGACATCCCACAAAAACTCTATATCTGTAAATATATCTCATTGTGTCATTTGTAGTAGCAAGAGTCGTTTCTGTGCTAAAATTCTGCGGTTTTTCTGCATTTTTGTACTCAACAAAGTATATGACGTAATGACTAATATTTTTTTTCGCTTCAGAACTCTTTGCTGACGGCTGTCGGGCCTCACTGTCGGCTGACAACCATCGTTGTTGGCTGCCAAAACGATGGCCGACATTGACGGCCTGTGTGCTGCGGGCTTAACAAACACAGGTGACGTACACAGTACAGCAGCCGTCAGTGTCGTCGGGCCGGAGCGAGGTAATTAGTGTTTGGATGATGTGTGGTTCACTTTGCCGTACTGCGTGCAGAAAGTTGGAAGAAGTGGAAGCGACGCTGGTGAACGACGGTGGAGGTGCTCACTGTTTCACGAAGGTTGAGAGCTTCGACACTGACATTCAGAGTTGTCTGACTGATCCAAGGAAGGCATTATCGTACCAGACTGGTTAGTTGTTCCTTGTCAAGTTTTACAACATGTATTAATTCTGTCTCCTTCTTCACTCATGCCTCATAGCATTCTGCCATCAACCATAATTTGCCATTCATGACGAGTATGGTTTCTTCAACTTTTTTGATGTTGGATCATTGTATGTGTGCCTTGTTTGAGGGCTGCGATGAGGTTTCTGGTTTGTATAATGATCTGTGGCTGTTGGTTTTGCGTGCTGTACAGAACTGTTGCTGTAACTAACTTGTCTAGAATGATAATATATGACATACTTCTTCTATGTTGCTTTGACATTGTTTGTTTCCTGAAGGTTTGGAGGAGCTTTGAAGGACTAAAATTTAATCTTATCTGTAAAGAGTGTAGAAACTAGGCTGAGAGTGGTGTCGGCCGAGATGGTCGGCGACATCTGATGTAACTTGCCGCCTGCTGTGTAGAATGTCCGCGTGCTCCAGTGCTGAATGCAGACAGCTGCGTTGTGTCAAATGATCGTGTTCACCTCCGTGTCGAGTACAGCGAGACAGTTCGCGTCCGCTGTGTGCGCCTGTTCTACAAAGAGGCGGTGTGCCTCGGTTTGTCGAAGGATTGGGACTGCGTGGACGTTACTGATATCGCGCATGGATCGGCTGAGGTCACACTGGCGTCACTTCGACATGGAACTATGTACAAGGCTTATGCCATTGCATCCAACGACATTGGTGACAGTTTGCCTTCAGATGAACTCTGGTTTCGTACAGTAAACTGTGAACATGTCGATGTTCGTGTTGTCAGCAAGTGACTGATGTTCCGTGACTTGCCGCTGTGGTTAGATGGTGAAATGTGTCGGCAAGCTTGTGACTGCGTTTTTTTGAGATTAATCACAATATAAACCAGTAAAAAAGATGCATTTGACGTCATGCATTCCCTTATTTGAGGGCTTGGACATGCATGTGTGGAAGATGAGTGACGTGCCATTCCTGACACTGCCACCGATTCATATCAGTCTCAGTAGAGTCGCCTGGTAGACCACTGCCACTGGACCATTACTGAGCAGTGTCAATGAATAATTATATTTTTAATGACGAAGTATGACGTGATATTGTGTTTGTTGACTTTACTAGTGAAATAATCCACAGCTTCATTAACTGTCTTTGCCGACGTATAACTACAATGAAATGTCCATATTTTCTACAAATGTAGCAGTTATTAGCGTGGACCGTGGTAGCATGGAGTCAATTGATGCCAAGTTTGTCGAGTGGCGGTTCAAGGAATGTCATTCAAGACCAGTTGTTGCATGCATAAATCAAATTTTACTGTGCAATTTGTTAATATCGCTTGAAGTTAGGTGCATTCTGGCATGCAATACACCACCAATCAGAATCAGTTGGTGGCTGGGACTTTGCCCCAGACCCCGACTGGGCGCTCATAGTACACGAGACTGTCTCCATTTTTAATGGGATGTCACTTTGGTGGGTGGCTGATGTGCTTTGCAGCCCAAAGAGGGAAGTGGAAAGGGAGGAAAGGAGTTTTACTGCCACATTCAAACACCTTCCACGGTTTATAATTATTAACATGTTTATATTTTATATACATTTATTTTGTACAGTAACTGTGCTGTATGCGAGTTGTTCTAATTGACTGTAAGTATATAATGTCATGGAAACTAGTGTAGTGCATATGCCGATTGTGTTAAGACTCAGCCGGCCTAACATTCGCTAGCATGGGGCCATCCATGCCCAGTAAATGTCTTACGTTTTAATGCTCAGGTGTGGCAATCCTCACTGTAACAAATGTGTAGCCTTAGTGATGGCTGAGACGATATGCTTCTGCCTTTGTGCAGTGAATACATTTTAAAATAATTTCTTCATAGATGAAGATGAGACAGTTTCATTGCTTGCTACAGCTGACATCACTGCTTAATGCCTCCATGTGGCTGAGGGCATAATGGAAGATATGTGGAAGAAAAAAAACCATTGTTTATGCTTTGGTACTGAGCCTAAAAAAAGAATATTCTTAACCCAGCGCATTATTCACATTCCTATTAAACTATTTTCGTGTTAATTATTTTGTGCCTGTTTATTTGTGTTTTGTATTAATACATCAATCTAGGTAATGTACGGAGTTTCTTTTGTCATGAGTTGCATCTACTCCCCGAGATGCATTGTCCATGGCTTGTATCAACACAATTTAGTTTGCTTTGCAGTTAACATTAGGAAATAAAGTGAAGTGGATTAACATCATCCATGTATTGCTTTATTTAACATTAAATTAACATTTTAACATCTAAACACGTGATTCATGAGTATTAATCTTATGCTTTGCCAAACACTAATGAAAGAAATACATTGGTAAAGAAAACACTTTGCAGTGTGACGTCATAATGTGAAACAAAATCATACTTGCAGATTAACAAAGTGGCACTATTTACTAACTTATTTATAATACGATTCGACTCGTACTAAATGTGTATCAATGTACAGCAGTCATTTACGTGGTCCTGCAACGACAGTAATTGTAGCCACAAGCGTAACTCATGTTTACGGCTTAGATATTGACACGCAGTTTACATATTGCCAGACTAATATACTTCTGTTGAGTCTCTTTCATATTTATGTAGCTTACACTGTTGTATGATGAGGACAGTGATACGCATGGTGTCAAAAGTAACACAAGGACAATCGATTATCTGTGCATTTTTTCACAGCAGAACGGCAACATGGTGAGATTACAGCGGCTCAACAACAGCATCTAATTACATGCGACAAGAAATCTGGCAAATATAGACATCGAAGCGATCACACGAGTTGGGCGGCACAGTGATAGATCAGCCAGCTACATAATGTCTACACAACCAGTCAGTGCAGTTACTACAACAGTAAAGTGCATATTTCAAACATATCGCCTTTGCTTACTTCACAACGGCCATTTGTATTACGGTACGATATGCGCAGATATTTAACATGCACTCAGAAGCTTAACCTATTGCACAAAATTACTATAAATATGATATACAAAAATAGAAACAGCAAACTGCATCTGTTCCTTAACTGAAAAACAGTGTCTGTAAAACATATCTGAATATATGCATCTGAATGTAGTCATACCTGACATCATACATCGCACGTCATTCACTACATACTGATATTTTAACTGCAGATCATTTAAGTCGGACATCAATCGCAAACTACTGTAAACGACCAACATATCAGCAGCATTAAAAATAAGCTTTCAGGCAGTTTAACACATCAATCACCAAAGACGACTGATATTTCATCTGACAAGAAATTGACTAATGTGAATTTCAACAGCTCTGACACAACTACAAACAACGAACGCGTGACACAACACAGCAGCAGCAGCAGCAAAAGTATAAACACAGCTAAGCAAGCAGTCATGTTGAGTGCCAAGACAGTGCAATCTCGTGCCGCCAGTGAGTCAAGTTGTACAGTCAACATTGTGCTGAAGCAATACACTGGCGCTCTAGGTTCTACCACAACAGCTCCGTATACAACGCCACAAACAATGCACAGATGAACCACTGACTTTTACCTCAAGGATTTGACTGAAACACTTACGTAAGCGAGATAACTGTGAGAGTTACATAGATGTCACACATAACGACAGACACGCCAAGTCATGGAAGCCGACGCCTTGTACTGCCTGATATGACACTAGTAGTAGTATATAAGGGTTTTGTATAGTGGACGTGACTGGTATTGAGGCTAGTGGCAGTGGACATGACTGGTACTGGGCTACTGCAACTGCTAAACAAACGAATCACACATAACCTGTCGCAAAAACTATCCATTAACATTTACAGCAAATGGTATTGGCAAGGCTAAACATCGTAAATGACACGATACAGGCCAATAACAGATCTGACCAAATATCATAAAGTCAATCTAGCATGGAGTTAGAACAAGAAACCTAGCTCGGCTGATCTGATATCCCGCCAGACAATGAAACATATCTGCTGCAGAAAACTAACAAACAAGTATGCCAGTAACAGTATAAGCATACTGTAATTATTATGAGCTTTACAGTTAGTACAGAACGTATTTAGCCAGGTATAGGTATAGATCTAGTAGAGTTTAACGTCCCAATTGACACATCGTAGGTCGGTTACACAACAAAAATAGATCAAGACATTTACATCACTGTCCTTGTGCACTGACTGCACATACTCTTTCAAACATAAACTACAATATCATGATGAGTTGATACTGGAATAAACATAGACACAATAACAGTGAATAAAGAATATATACATATTCATGTATAAACTGATACCTATCGAAATCTAAAAGGTGATATTCAGAAGGTGCATATACCTCTGTCAATGTATCGTTACCACAGCTAAGCTGTCTCTCTGCACAATGCTCACCACTGCAATCAGTTTCATGGCAATATCGAAATACATGTTTTTGAGCTATCTTTTTATAGACCAAAGGACACACAGAGACAGTCCATAATACACACCGTCGTCCTACAAAAACAGTGTAGAACAAATCAAAGTTATTGAAAATATGGAGAGTAATACCAAAAGGCAGCAGTAAAAGAGCGTGGTTTACAACGTTCAGTGCATCGCTGACTCAACAGATGCGACTTACATGCAGACTGATGCACAATTTTGTGTGCATTCCACGCAGACGATATACACAGCAACAAATGACTCTGAACACAGTTACTACACCCATCAGCACGTGCAGTAAAACTGCTCAGTACAAATAATATATCAGAAAATGAACAAAATTAGTGAATAAGAAATTATGTACGTAGTACGGCAATGCCAAGTCATATCTTTTGAAGCAATTCAGAAACGAGGGACTATCAGCGTTCAGTTCTTCTACATGACACAACGATCTGTTTTTTATGTATACTGTACTGCACATTCCTGCTGATGCTATATGACTGATTGATGGCGAATACTCGTAAAAGAACAAGAAAAACGACTGCAAGTGTTGACTATTTAAAAGACTGCAAAGCACAACTGCCAGGAAATAGCAGCAGATTTGAAGGATGTCCGATGGCAACCAGTCACAGCAGCCACACCAAGGTCACTCAAACACCTACAAATGATGTCAGTACACCAAATATATTATATGTATTAGCTGTATGGCATGCAGCATAATGCACTCTGTATACACACACAGACGGTGTGTGCATGACCAGTATTGTGAGTACAAACTGTTGTCTGTGCAGTATGTAGAAATGTCACGCAGCAGACGTCTAATGTCACTCAGCTGACATGTCTCGTTACAGCAAACAACTGACGACGGGAAGTGATAGAGAAGTTAATCAACAAAAGTTCAGAAGAAAACAAAATGACGGAGATCACACGCGTGTATACTGTATCAATGGATACAAGGGAGTCACTGTGACCAGGGTTTGACATATAACACGTCACATCGGTGATGAGTCAAGTTTCCCGACAATCAGCTGCATAACTCACACAACCAACAGAAAACACAGAAACTAACCTTAACACAAACAAAATGGACCGAGTTAAGAAACCTGTGCAACAAAACACAAAATGTGAGTCTCTACCGACAGTCATTTGCAATCTGAGCTGGTCATGTGCGTGTGCACAATAAAACACAGAACAACTCTGATGATCTTCTCTTCTTCTCCAGACAATTATTGTTGCCGAGATGCTGATTATCTCAGGAGATGGGGACGAGATCGTGCACACATGAAAATGAACATAAACTGTTCAAGACAAAACAAATCAGATAAATGTCACTAACTGCACTAACAACATATTTGCTGCTTTTTGACAAATTACAGAGAACCGGTTTCAGTGATGCCATCCACAGTAAAAGGCATACAAATAAAACTAACCAGCAGAATGAATGCAGTCAAGCTGCAGCCAGTGTCAGATATCGAAACACAGGTATGTCAAGATCTACCAGTACTAGAAGAAATTCCAATATGTTAACTACTCACATATCAGCATTATGAGTCAGCAGTGAATGTGGGTGTTGATGACCACTACCACAGTACAGCAAACACAACAGCAAGTTCACAGTCACCAGGAAATAACTGGTCGTCATGGTGAGGCTGCTCGTCGGCTACGACATGTTACAGAGACAACGGCTGCACTACAACGCTCTGTAGACTACTAGCATCAGACGGCTGGGACAACTCACGCAACAACACCGGGATACAATGACTCGCACTCCTCGTTCAGATAGAAACAATGCAGTGCTCAACATTCAAAATGAAAGGCACATAATTCCAGCCAAGCAAACACGAGGCCGACCAATGCGTTTATCAAACACTGGCACACTTGGCTTATATGCGCTAGAAGCAAGCAAAACCTCTAACACAACGTGCAGATGAAAGTCTACACACAGACTGTGTCGACTACAGTATACTGCTGCTCCCACGCACGTCCTTTAAACGTTTCACGTTTACCTTCAATAATCAAAATAGTTATGAATTGTCACCAGTAATTTATGTTACTCTACAACAAACAACTTCTTACTGCACATATTTATCACACTGAAAGCTACTGAGCAGCAGCTTGTGAGACTGACACAGGCAGCAGTCGGCTCAGCTCGGCTTATTGCACTTCAACATCGGTTTCACACACAACAACCATTTTGTGGCTTTCTTTTCAGGACAACTTGGGTGTGCCAGTACCACCTGGGTGAGCCGGTACCCGCAAACAACCAGACACACTAACACCCAATATCGGGCTAATGCACTGAAGTTATCTTCCAACTTTTCATATCCCCTCAACTTCTTTCTTCCATGTTCTTTGGTCTACCTTTGAGCCTAACACCTTCAACCACAAAATCCACACATTTATTAACCAAATCATTATCATCCTTTCATGGCACATGACCAAACCAATTACGTTCCAATATAGCCACAGTACTGTCTAATCCTAAGCTCCCTCAATTCAATATTCATGCTATCATATCAGACAGCTTATTACCACAGATATGTCTAAGTATTCATATCTCTGCTCTAGATAATGCTAACTCATTTCCCTCCTCACAGGCCAAGTTTCACACACAAAGTTCTGTACAAAAATGCTGCAATTAAGTGCAGACAACATTGAGGGCATATCATACACACAAAACATAGAAAATAATGCCACATTTGATTATCAGAAGCTGTTCCAACTACACACTAATTTATTATTACATATCCATGTGCAAATCCTACCATTTTAAGTACAAAGCTAATTACCTATAAATGCAACATATTAGATATGAAGAAATTACCTTAGTAACAGAACATAGCTGTGTTTGACAGAAGATGTGTAAATGCTACTTAACAAGCAGCAAGCGGCTGCATGTGGCACGTTGGTTGCATTGGCATTAACGGCACTTTCAACGCAACTAGGTATTACCAAACCTACGCTGTAACTACACCAGCCGACCTTCACGCAACGTCAACTGCAGGCTGCGTCATACTAACACCTCCGGCAACAGTGACAACACAACAGCTTTAAGGACAGGCATGACAACAAGCCTGTAAAAATCTGGCTCCAATATTTCCAGAGATGTCCCGAAGTAAAATGTCAAAAGAGCCTCGTTTGTGTTCAGCATCAGCGATTAAAAAAAATATAATCAACTGTTATACTATGGCAGTATGGCTGCAGGTACTAATGGTAAGCTTTTGCTATTCCAGTCCTTAAAGGTTTCCCTGGAAAACGAGGTAGATACTAGATGCTATAAGTACTAGCAGTCGGGGTGTTGCACAAGACAGCAGTAGAGTTCCACACTATATTTTTAATTAAGAAACATGCGTTCCAAATCTAACAAACAGTTAAATCGGCTGTGAGGTAGGTGCAAGCGAGGCAAGACTCTCAACCTAGAAAACTGGCATCAGTTACACTGACTACAGACTAGGTCACTCAACGTTGACATAAATGGTAGAAACCAACGGCTCAGACATGCATCTTCAACGCATATTAGCAGTCTCTAGTAGCATTGTCTCTACCTTATGTTATTTTCAAGGTGCACCAAATTACCATTCTTTCATATCATGCTTCTACTTAACACTATCAGTTTCAGTTTTTACTAAATTTCTACACAAAATTGTGTAGACTGACAGTGTCGTGATGTTGTTGGTCGGCTGATCACATTCGTGATCTCTCGCTAAACGATGTGTCACAGAGTACATGCGGTTACTACTTAACACTAATAGGAACTCCTATACCTCAGGAATTCAATGGTACCACTTACAACCATGTAGCATGACCCCCTAACCTCGGATCTTGGCCCCACTTCTGCAATTCTGGCGCATTTCAACACGTTACTATGACTTCTGTGTGTAACGTTTATTTCTGTGTGTAACGTTTATGAGAATAACAACAACAGCGTCAAAATCACTAACACATAAATACACAGGTAAGACAAACACAACCGATTTAAACATGAATACTGGACATCGGCCTCACTAGTCCTTCATGTATCTTAACACGGCCCAGTATCCTCCTTGCTCAGCTGCATCAAATTAATCAAATATAAAATGATTAAACCACGGCGTAATATTACTAAGTCTCTTTTTCTGCTAATTTTCAAGACCCGCAGTGACACTAATAACTTAACAATGAAGTGAAAAATTACAGACATTACATCATACACAGCACAAGCACACACCACAGCCAGCATAGTGAAATGTGTTGTCACATATTCCAAGTTCAAACACAAATAACAACCTTCCAGCGGCAAGGTACATACTTGTCCCACGCCTCTGACAGCACTCAACACAAAGTTCTTTGTTACTGCACACGGTCATGTTTCGACTGCTGTTCGTCGAGAGCAACTTCAAACTCATGAGTGTTTTTGTGACATGAACCCCTTTCCTCTCTTTCAAATGGTGAAGCTAGACATATTTCAAATTTGATACACAGATTGTCCATGACAAGTCTAACTAATAAAAGATAAACTGCCCCCAAATGGGCGTGGTGCAGGTCACGTGACTGAGCTTTTACGATCGTCACTCACAGAGAGAGGTGTTGGTTGGTTCATCACGTTCGTGATCTCTGGCTAAACACTGTGTCATAGACATACAGTTACTACTCAACACTAACACGGACTCCTCTACCCCCAGGAATTCAATAGTACCACTTACAACCACATAGTATGACCCCTAACATGGATCTGAGCCCCACTTCTGCAATTCCGGCATATGTCAACGTATTACTACGACTTCCACATGTTGTCAACTGTGTGACCATCAGGTGTTGTCAACAGAATCCGACTGTCACAAGCTGATAGCATTCACTGCTACTGTTTGTTCACTGCACCAATTGAGGCACATTTTGTCATATTACTACAATGTCTTGTCTAAATTAAAATATACCAACATACCACATAACAAGTACAAATTACACATCCTTTACATTTCATACATATATCCGTCTGCGAGCGGCATTGACATCACAGGGACGGTGGTCCCGTTTCGCGACTCCATCAAGCTGCTCAGTGTCACACTTGACTCGGTCCTGACTATGGACCGACACGTCACGGAAGTCATACGCAGCTGCAGCTATCATACATGCGCACTGCGCCACATCCGACCGCTGCTGACACTCGACGTCGCCAACATGATCGGCCACAGCACTGTGTCATCTCGGCTGGACTATGCCAACGCACTGCTGCATGGCACGTCGGCCTACATCAACAGGCTGCAGGTGGTGCAAAATTCGTTGGTCAGGACAGTTTGCCAAGCCCCTCAGTCAGCCAGTGCCACCGAGTTGCATCGTCAACTTCACTTGCTGCCAGTTCGACAGCGGATTTCCTACAAGGTCACTGTCATCACCTACAAGACATGTTCCACCAGCATACTGGCTTACCTCTCTGACCTCCTGCAAGACTACTGACCAGCCTGAACATTACGATCATCGGACAAACTGCATGGCAATGGCATTAGCGCTCTCGGCGAAAGCCTTCAGTGTCAGCGCCCCTTCAGTTTGGAACTCGTTGTCATATCAGTGTCAATCTGCTGAACTGTTTAGCTCGTTCAGGCGTATCTTAAAAACTGAACTGTTCAATATTGCATATAGTGAACGTAAACAGTCTGCCTAGTGTCCGCCAGCATGCGCCTCTGATTCGCTTGCGACGCATGGCACTATACAAATTTGTTTCGATTGATTGATTGATTTTTCATACGTAAATCTGTAAATTACTGCAGACACTGTAAAACATCGCTGATAGCTGTCAAGTTGAAAAACTGATAAGAAAAAAACTCCACTATCGGCTGTGACATTTGACCTGTGCTGTCTGTGCTCCGGAGTCCTTCCGAACCACTCAGATGACCTCATATCTCCAAGCAGCCTGTCATCACTGCACAATCCCCGAACTACCCACCACTGCTGATATGTTATCTGTCGACTCTGTTATCTGTCATTACCTGTTAATGGGCTATGTGCTGTATTTATACATATTCTGCATATATTTCAGTGTGTTGTATCTCTGGATATTCATCAGCCACTTAATATTACAGTCAAATACGGCACATTTTAGTTGAGTGCAAAATAACCAAAAGCTGAAATAAATGCCAGAGAACTGGCAGTACCAAGATCCACTGACACACATACACCTCAATAATATACTCTCTAATGCCAATAGTACAAAGTGTGCTTTGAAGCAGTCGACCGTGTCGTAAAAAAGAAATCACCGAAAACCGTCTTCTATCTACGTGACACATGCTGCCAGCAAGTGTGATGTGACATACACGCAGCTGTTTCAGTCAGTAACTGAGCAGTTCATGATCACTGTCAGTGCACATCGGCCACGTCCACTGTTGCACGACTGCTCTGTGGGTCGAGTAAACTCATTACAAATACCCAATATCAGCAAAAACGGCATACACGCTTTACAGAAAAATGAGAAAAACCCGTCACACAGTTTATCTACCAAGCTGTAACACGACAGAATTACAAACGTGCGTGTAACTGTGTATGGCAGAAATACGCTTTGCTACAATGTTACCACACGGACATATTCGTGGATTTCACTTTTTCATTCAGTCTTTGCGTGAGACTAAAGATCAGTCGTAACTTGGGACTGAGGCCGAAAATCAGCCAAAAAGTGTTGTCACTTTTTTCGTCTGGACTCAGTGACTGCTCAGTCCATACTTTGATCTGAAGAACTGCTCAGCGATCAGCTGAGTGATAGCTGATTGGCTGCCAGTCGGTGACCAAAGAGTAGTTAATGAACCTTCAAAAATTTGAATTTCCAAGTTTGTTTATAGCAAGAACCAAGTAGTATTATTTTAGCATCAGTCTGCACTTAGTGAAATCGGTTAATCTCAGCTTTGGACTGATACCGAGGCCTTCACATTATTTGGTCTTAGCAAACGACTGAGCAAAAAGTGAAATCACCCACTGTCCAAAGCCACGGCCTTTCCTACAAGCGTAGCATTGGTACATGTCGATTACAACACATCGTAGCACTAACAGTTTCAGACAATCTCTGAAGACGTTTCTGTTCGCAACGTACTGATGCATTCAGCGCATTAGAGGTTTCACGTCGATGCGCTATATAAATCGACTTTTTACTTACTTACTTACTTACTTACTAACACCCACGCGACTATCAAACTGACTGTCATTAACATCCGAAACTAATCAGTTACGTGTTATGTAGGCAAGTCAGCAGATGACACATCGAAAGCTGTTGACACCAATGATGCAACGACTCTATAATCTAAAGACTGCCGTTTGCTGTATTCATGCCACGTCGACGCATGCTTGGCGACGAAGTATCTTCAGTCAACAGACCATTGGCAACGCTGATCTTCTGCTGGCGCATGTTATCATTGACAGCGTGGCCCAACAAACTGCCGTTCACGGCCGTGCCGTTGCAGTGCACAGGTGAGGCAACGTGTGACGTAACATCAACAACACCTGCTGCAGCTGGCCTGGCCTGCCGTTGAGGTCGTAGCAGATCACTGCATATCAGCCGCCAGAACAGGATCATGTTAGTAACCCAGAGAACAAAGATAGCAGCAGCGAGCAGGCACAGATAGATCTGACCGACCCGGTCATTCCACTGCGTCATTCCGTAGATGATCCACGCTAAGCCGCCGAACCTACAAACGACGAAACTGACGAGATTTGCGGCAGAGTTGGCTCGATACAGCCAACCACTGAACTCAAAGCCAGACATTTGCAGCAGCTTGCGTGCATGTAGGAAGATAGAATTGACTTCTGCCAGCAGCGCGATCACATTGTATGCGATGCAACGGCATTGTACAACGTTGTAAAAGAATATTCCAGCCACCTGTATGTACACAACAACAACATTACACCTGTACATATCAGTTAACATTGCATTAAGCTTCCCAATGCACTTGTGTTCTGCAGATTTCAAAAACAGACATATTATTCATTTGCCATCAAAGCACTGAGTTAACAACACTTCTGTGCTTTCAAGCTATTTTTCCTCGTCTGTGATTATGAAGTTGCTGTATAATGCATACAGAACGTCGACAGAACTGGAGTAAGCCAGTGGTAGCACACTACGGTACCCTAAGATAGAGAGAGTAGAATCAGGAAAATATGCAAATTATATTATTATTATACGTCAACGTTAATAAAACTAACAAAGTACTGAGCTAAATGATTGATCAATTTTTGCATTTTATTTAAAAAAGTTAAACGTGGACTCAATATCCACTGGGGTATGTGGTCTGCTGCTGTGCATCAGCTGTCCAGCCCTCCTCACATAGAACGACTGAAGCATAACTAATGACTACTGCCGTCAGTCAGCATGGTGCGTGCCAAAACGGAAGACCATTGCAGACAAAGAGGCCGTGCGATGCTTTGTGTCTGTCAGTAGTTAGCTTCAATAGTACAAAACGTCGAGTAAAGTCCTTTATTATTAGTTATGTAGGCTACAGATTTATCACTTTGTACAATTAAATGCTGTTCTGTTGTCTTTGGCATAACATTGAGACTTCTTGTCATAAACATTTCATCGTCATCTCTCGCCACCAACAAACTCCACCGCTTACTGCCAGTGGTAAGTGTCACAACCTGCCACGGTCCGGCGGTGCTGTGTTGATAACACGTGGCTGCTGCAGCATTACCATCACGCGGTGGAGCCAGATACTGGGTCAGAATCGCGATTTCTGCCTACCCCACCTGCATTCAACACCCCCATTAAGGGGGTCCTCGTTGGAATACTACCATGACGTTTGATGCAGAAAAACTAGAATGGTGTGGCTAGCCGACAGTGAACACATTTTATAGGTAGGTTTATTTGTTGACAGAATCCGCGAATGTAACAGACAGACGGCAGACAGACAGACACCACATGACGGCAAAGGCCGAGTTTATGCATAGCACATGTGCTAGGTCGACTCAGCCTTCTACCCTCCGTGGGACGGTAAAATGAGTATCAGCTTTCGGGCTGAGTAATAATAAATGGCGATGGTGGGTGTAGTTTCTGGCAGCCTGTACA
>Ga0209339_1000473_pt1 | contig 14677 bp, 12 predicted proteins | sample OlaalgELextract3_FD_187376 | JGI IMG/M metagenome (GOLD analysis project Ga0209339, IMG submission 187376) | Olavius algarvensis symbiont microbial communities from Tuscany, Italy - Type A ELBA extract 3 (SPAdes) (version 2) | ecosystem: Host-associated > Annelida > Digestive system >... | reverse complement strand
GCCTAAAAAACTGTTTATTGTAAGCTGAATATTTGCATTCATACAGGTATTTAGTATTTAGGTATTTAGGCATGGATCATGCACTGTTGCATTCCTACGCCATTCATACTGGTATTTAGTAGGAGTCTATTCTGTGTTAAATATGAAATATATAGTTTTGGATCATGCACTGTTGCATTCCTATGCCACCAGTACTAGTACGGGCATGATATGAGTAGCACTTAGTATGCCGAGTGCCACGGACGAGTGCCGCGAACCATCAGGGAAATGTAAGGGAATATCACATTGTCTAGATAGTGGTCAGCGTGATCTTAGGTGTTCACCGTGTCTGACTGTAGCCCTGGTGCTACTTGCATAAAATCATTAGTGCACTTTATCCTTCTCCTAATTATGTTGCAGTTGTTGTATATTGTCACCACCCAAAATAACAGGTTGTTATATAATGTAATGTAAAATGTAAAATAATACGCTCTTGAAGAAAAGTTCTCAGTTATGCACCAGCCACATAAGGGAATGGCATTAAGCATTGATCTCCGTCTGTCCTGTACCTGCCCTTAACTGAAGAAATTTCAAAATTGCTACACAGGTTCCCATGAGAAGTGTAATCGGTTGTGCTACTTGATGTCAAGAGATCAGAGGTCAAGGTCAGCTGGCGTACATGCAAGCTCAACATAACATGCATATTGGTCTTAGCTCATATTCTAGAACAAAATGTTGCAACAAGTGCATTAGCAAAACACAATACCCGCCATATGGGGGTTGGCAAATTTTGGATTTGGGGATCCCCTGGGGGCACCTCCCCCAAAATGGGAGAAGACACATCTGGGACACATATGTACCATCATGCAAAATTTCACACCGATTGGTGCCACCTTCGCCGAGATATCTGTGATCAAAAAAACTGATGGAAAGCAAACTTAGTACCCTGCCATATGGGTAAAAAGAATACACATTATGTTTACACTTTTCATATGGCATAGTTAGCTTTCTAGGTCAAATAGTGAAAACTTGAATTCACCGGGTCTCACAAAGCTCCAGCACGAAATATGCCGTAACTGTTAAATCAGTGGCCATATGATCTTCAGATTTGGTCGAAATGTTACTCTTCCTTCAAAATTCAATGTGTCAAAATCTTTTATTGTTAAACGACAAAATTATAGTAAATTAGAAAAAGCCATTAAAGTGTGGTTGTCGGCTGCAACCAGTTGATTGCACTAGAGTGCAGACATGTTGTCCTGACCATCGGTAAGGCTGATACTCTTGTTTCAACTACAGTCATGTGTTTTGTTTTGTTGCTGATATTGTTTAATTTATGCAGTCATGGTAGATGGGTGGATGGAGACGGAGTGACGGGCAGCACTGGTAACTCTGCAGTGCCAACTGAAGACTCTCTCTCTGCAGGTTTGCTTGCAGTTGACGATGTCCCACTTTTTGAGCTAATGTTTGCGATTTATAGTTTTTATTTCCGTGCCTAGTTAATTTTGCTTAGTATCTTCATTGATTTCAGCAGAGTGTGACCTGCTGAGAACTTGGATTAGTGAATTATAATTATTTATTGGTTCTGTAGCCAGAAGGCTTGTGATATCTGTCATAGTTAGCACACTGAAGTGTATCCTAGTGGCATACAAGGTGTTACTGTTGTCATTGCAGATGAGTTGAAAGATGCAGTTGTTGCAATGATGGTACGGAAGGAGGAAGTTGAGGAGCAGATGAAGTTTGTGTTTTACAATCATTATTGAGCTTCTTTGACTTGATTTTGTAAAACTTTTGTTGCAGTTTAGTGATATCTAGCTTTGTTATCGTATTTCTGCGAGGTGCTATGCATAGCACAGACTCTGCTGTCGCCAGATGTCTCTCTGTCTGTCCATCTATCCGTCTGTTTGTCACATGCCGGTATTCTGTCAAAAGAGCTAAACCTATCATCAATTTTTTTCACTTTTGGGTAGCCGCAACATTCTAGTTCATCCACACCAAACGGTATGGCAATATTCTGACGGGGACCCTCGTAACGGGGGTGTCAAATTCAGGTGTATGAAAAATCACGATTTTGAGCAGTGAGAGCGATAGATAATATGGAATACGAATTGGAAACCTTACCTGAGCTTTCGAATGGTTTTCAATGACCTTGAACGACTTGTAACCAAGATTCCAAGGTCACCCTTATTCAGCATCATTATATGACAGCTGAGCTTGTATAGGTGGTGGAAGGTTTTGTTAATAAAATTAAAATAAGAGTTTATTATGTTATGGTAGATCATCTCAGTTTTAGCTATTATGTATTACACACTTGTCATAAGATTACATTAAATATAATTGAGCCGTAGTTGAATAAAGTTTTTGTTTTCTTTTGTTTAGTTGTACATCATCTTTTCGTTGTTGTGTTAATTGAGGGCTGTTTGTTCAGGCGACTGCTGTCAGAGCTGGAATCAGAGAAGTTATTAGTTGCTGGTCTTCACTGTGAGATCGATGAACTTCAACAGTCCCACGCATCGCAGCTTGAGCAGCATTCAGAGAAGGCTCGGGCTCTGTCCAGGTACTGTATTTGAACGGGACTGCAAGTCTGAAAATATGTACCTTGTGAAACATTCTAAGAAAAAGTTAATCGTGCGATGTTTAGTCATTTTTAACATTTGTTAATTGTACTTTGACGGCGAGCAGCTGTAATTAAGTGGTTAAATCTCTGATTGCTGCCTGAGTGACTGATACTCGATTCCTGCTGAGATCTATGCGAGTTTTTGGTAACGTTATGGACTGTGTTTACCCAAAATTATTCCACTGGTCTAGAAAATCTTACAGATAGTACGTCAAGCCCTCAAACTGGGACTACACTATGTTAAAAGCTTCTTTTTAAATTGCACTTTGGTGATTGGCTGTATCCTTCTGGTATTTATGCTTGACGTTTTGCAGAGAGAATGAACTGCTGAAGCACCAACTGAAGAAGTATGTTAGTGCGGTGCAGATGTTGCGACGGCAGGGAGCACGAGATGAAGGTATCGGTTAACTACTGTTGACTACTGTTGAAATGTTGCACACTTATAGATGTGAAATAGCACACAGTCTGTACTGGCCACATAATGTTAAGTGCTACGGTGTGCTGTCGATGTATGGCGCTACGCAATCTTAAAGTTGCATGCCAGAAACGACGACGACGACGTGTGCACTGTGCCTGAAAGCTTATCGGCATGGGCTTGGATTATTCAAAACCCAGATCTGGTGGGATTTATTAGTGCACGTGATTTGACATTAATTTCCCCAACATGCGTGAGCATTGTTCTTTGTAATCGGTAACTGTTATCAGTTGGCATTTTAAAAAAAGCAGCGCTGTGATGTTATCGAGACTTGGTGTCTGTCTTTTAAGATCCAGTACAACATAATGTGGCTTAGGACCTTATGTAGGTCATGCCGGCTGTCATTCTGGTCTGAAACGAGCCTTGCTGCATCCAACCTGTGGTTAATGGCACAATGTGGTTAGACCTATGACCAGATGTCCTAGTGGTCTGAGCACTCGCCGCACTGTACGTGTAATCTGATAGAAGAGAGGTATCATATGGACCCTCCAAATACTCCTTCGATGCCTCTTGCCTCCTTGTGTAAGTCTCACCACCTTCGTAACAGACGTACACACCATCTGTAAGCAGACTCCCAGACCCAAGGGTAAAAGTATATTGGACCCGAAACATAATGGCCTTAGCAAGACCTGCTGCTTGAAGATGAGAAAGAAATATTATATAGTCTCGTCATCATTTTCATTAGCTTCTGTAATTGATTTTCTGATATTTTACTGATGATTGTATTTTACTATAGTTAGCGATGATCTTTTCTTGTTGTGCAACAGTTATTATATGCATTAGTATTTCTGCAGCTGTCATATGATCTTGTCACGACCTTTTTACAAACTTCTGCATGGAAAGAAGATGCTTCACACTAGTTTTAATTTGTTAGAGTTTCCTGGGATTCATATCGACGCCATTCAGCCTCCAGTTCCAAGTCCTGTGGCACACATTGACTACAGTGATGAAGCTGTTGAGTACGAAAAGAAACTCGTTCAGGTAACTGCTGCATCTCTACTTGCGTGTTCACGAAGATGTAGTAGTTCTCATTTTAATCTGGTCATTTTGTCATTGATAAGCATTGTACGTATTCTGTCTGTTTCTGCTTGGTGGCATTTACGAAATTGTGGCACTTAAACGTCATCAAGGCTGTGCCTTCGTTAAAGTTAGAGATGGCATTGAGGGGAGATGGCTCAAGAATGATGCCTCTGCCAGGCCTCCAAATTTATCTTTGGTGTGACCTTGACCTGACCCCCAACGTTGATCGTTTCACTTCCTTGCCCCGTGGACCACTTGTGCTAGTTGGTATCGAAATCGGTTTATTCATTTTCAAAATATTGTGTTCACTAGTTTGTTAACAAGTGAATGAACAGGCAGGTTGAGAGCATTATGCTTGCAGTCAGTCTGGCGTGGTGGAGGCATGAAAAGAATCTAAAAGAGAAAAAAGAAACAGAAAACTCGAGTACTCAACGATTTGTGATACTTGTTCGATTTCTGCAGTTAAATTACAGTTACATTGTGAGCATATTAGTGTGGTTCATGTTTGTATGCAAAGTCCTGCATTGCATTATATTGAGACCTGATGTTTAATTTTTGCAGGTGGCCGAAATGCACGGTGAGTTAATGGAGTTTAATGAATTGTTACAAAAGCAGCTGCTGTGTCGTGAGTCACAGCTGAAATGTCTCACGGAAGAACTAGTGTCTTTACGTGGCCCGGTACGTCCTTAACTTGTTGAATAACAACGTCAGGTTACAGTATCTTTTTTTATCACTTTTGTATGAATTTTAACAGTTATTCAGGAAAATTGGACATTGCGTGGTAAAACTGTGATACTGATGAAGGCAGCTGGCAATAAGCGAGACTCGTAGGTGAAGGAGTATATAGTATCCTGAGTCATTTTGGCCAAAATGTGTAAAATAAGTGCATCAGCAAGACGCATATCTGACAAATGCGACGTGCAGTTAAAACTATGTGCAACATGCCTCCACTCTTTTCTAGGGCAACATTTCCATCGCTGATTGTATTCCTCTGTCTAGCCTACTCAAAACTCTTAAAATTAATGGCAGCGTGGATTGCAGGTGTGGTGTATGACAAAACAGCGATCGACAACTGGTGTTTGTCGCATGCATCATCACCTGGCTGACATCAACACACTGGGATTGTCTCGCCTGCCATACACAAGATGACTCATGCGTGGCACGGCTAAGCATCAGTGGTCTCGCGTTTATCGCAGATGATGTTGCAAAAATGCTTAAAAATGCAACATATTTTTGCTTATATGGACTCCCCTGGGGGGGCTACCACCCGTGACTTACATTTTTAGAAGGCTGTCGTTGAGCTGATGTTAAGCTGTAATTGACATGTAATGCTGCGACTTACCGTTTTCGAGATATTCGTGGTCAAATGGCAAAAATTGGTATCTGAGAGGCCAAAAATGGTCTGCCCGAGTCACTTTCTTGACCCCGCATTCGGTGACCCCTAAAGTTATTGCCACCAAAAGTGGAGAAGACCTGTCTGGATGATAGTTGTACCATCATGCAAACTCTCATGCTGATCGGCTGCACCGTCGCTGAGATATCTGGAGCTGTACGAAAAATACTCGTATCTCAGATGATATATCTGACAAGTCGCGTACTGGCATTGCATTTGTCGGATAATCAAATGTCACTGTCTGTGTAAAGTGTGGCACTTTGTTACTGGGAGATCCAGCATCAGTCCTGACTGGAAGTGGTAAAGCTAAAGATTAGTAATTGTCAGTTGGAACCAACTCGCTGCTTGCTGTATTTATTAATGACTGCTTTAAATGTTGCATTGTGTGACCAACAGTAATATGTTGATTTGCCTGCTTACGAAATTATTGTTTACAGCTTTCATCTGGCATTCATCCCACAGTTGACGACTTTATTGGTCGTGCATCACATCCCGATGCCCCGTGGGTATACTCGTGAATTATTTTATTGTTATTTTGTTAATTTTGTTGCTATTTTTAAAAAGTTGTTTCAGCTTGTTTACTGTTGTCTAATGGCAAAAGTAATACTTTTTTTCTCATATTACAGTCTTCTGGTTAAATTGAATTTGGCAGTTTGGTGTTATATTAGACCATAATTATGTTGCATGGCTAACTAACAAGGAATGACGCTGTGCCAGTCTTGTAATGCCATTACTGTGTGTAGTGTTAGTGCACTCTTTATGACTATTACTAATTCATGTGTGGCTACATGTACCGCAAAATGATTTTAAAACTGTTGCGCTTCTGGTTTATTTTTGTGCGTTAAATTTTTTCTGTGAAGTTAATATTTTCGTTGAATTATTGAATTAATGTGATTAAGATAAATTGTTTGTTCGAAAGTTCTGTTGAGCCGACATTGTGTGTGGATTGTAGAGATTACCTTTCTGCCGATCGACCACTGATTAATATCTGGATCCCGTCGGCATTTCTGCATGGCTCACACCATAAAATGTATCATGTCTACCAGGTAATGCATGTTAATAGCTGACTGATGTGTTGAAAAATTCTGCTCAAGCAGTCACTAGCGGTTTTCCTAGGGAAACCTTTGATAGACTCGGCCTTTTAGCCTCTGCCAAACCCAAGGTGAGCACAGAATAATTGGGTGGTTATGCAAACTCTGTGTTAATGTAACTGATGTGGATTCTGGAAGTATTAATGTTTGTAATAGATAATTGAAATATCAATTAAATTATTTTAAAAATTAAAAAATAATTCTTTGGAATGTTTAGCATGTATAAGTTGCTTAACTAATTGCTTGATAATTATTTTTGATCACAGATCTATGTACGTATTCGCAACGAGGAGTGGAACACCTACCGACGATATGCTGAGTTTCATGAATTCCACTGCAAATTAAAGAAAAGAAATCCGATTTTTAGCACTTTTGACTTTCCACCCAAAAAGGCATTTGGCAAAAAGGTTATTGTTTTAAATATTAATACATTGTATTATAAAACAATTTGTGTAGGCTTTTTTGTTATCTTGCTATTCTTGATTAAAGTTGCATGATTTATAAAGTTGCATGATTTTTGTATAATGTCTATTGTCGCTGTTTATAGGCAGCTATAATAGCGATATATAGATTGGTATTTATTCTTCAAATACTTACTGCCGTTGGTAAATTGTTGAAAATTGAGTAAATACTATGTATAATTTCTTTGGTTATTTTCCTATATCAGTTTGTTGGAAAGAATTCAAATGAATACCAGTAGTTACTAAGTGTAAATTTAGTTGACATTAAAACATTGATGCAACGTTGAAGAGTTCAAAGACCGTGGAAGTGCGACGGAAGAAACTGCAGACATACCTTCGTCTCGTCATTGCGCAGCTGTCACGTGACTTTCCTGAACTTGTCGACCGTGCATGCCGTCAAACTCTTGTCCAGACTGTTCCATTCTTCTCGTATGATTCAGTCGTATTATTTACCAGTTGTCTAATTTTGGTACATGTTGCTGGAGAAATATTACTTAGAACATTTGTCAGCATCGTCTGATAAACTATTTGACAGCTTCAGTGCTGTGCTGTTTTTAGTTGCTCTGTAGGCATAATAAAACCTACCAGTGTTGTAAATGCCATTAAATATCAATTAGCTTTAAGTTATGACACCCAGGAAATGGACTATTGACACTATACTGACAACTACAAGCAACTTGAAACACAAAGTATTAATATTGTAAATTCTGAGAAAATAACGATGTAAAAATATCTGGTTTATGCTGCTATTCGTATGTAGCCAGTGTCAGCACTGATTGCCGATCTGTTGTCAATGCTGCGGACTTGTGTTGTAGAGACGCAGAACTAGCTGACAAGAACAAGCGAAGAAGCCATGGTCGAAGTGCTAGCATTGGTGACAGCAGAACGGCATCAGCTGCTTCAGCTCCACCAAGTCAACTGTCGTACATGGGACTTTAATAATGATTTACCACAGACGATAGGCATATCTATAACCTTAATTGCACAACATGCACGCTGTTTCACCAAAACATCTGTCAGACTAGAGAAATGAAGACTGCCATTTGATGCCGCCACAGCAGCATCAGTATAATGGACTTACACACCCTGCAAACCATTCCATTTTTGCACACGAATGGACTTGCCTGCATGTTGACACATGTATGGACTTGCCTGCACAGACAGCATGCTGGCCTATAACACTGGCTTATGGCCAGCTGTTGCCAGCGTGGCTTGTCCTGCGGTCAGGGAAATAAAATTTTTTGACTGGAAAAAAAATTCTTCAAACCTCCTGGATAAATCTTTTGACTCACACTGTACAGGCAAGCCAGTGTTGGCATGAGACAGATGTGATGACAGACACCGGGACAGTGTGACAAACAAAGTGAAAACGTAAAGCCGCAGCTGCAGGCTGTTCTGTGTGTAGCCTGCAGCAGGGGCATGGAGTGCATATCATGTATCACTTCACCACTGTTCTGATGGATTAAACAGCGAATATGTTGTAGTATAATTGCTAGTGTGTGTTCATATTATGCCAACGTAGCTGTCATTGTTGTTAACCCTTTAATCGCCACATTAAACCGCAGAGCAACAGACCATCATATAGCAATACAGTGATTGGTACACTGGCCGTTGATGGGTGGGCTGTTACGTTTGGTACAGTGAGGAGGGAACTGGGCAGGGCCACATCCCGCCCAGGCCCCTCCTCGTACCAAATGTAAAAGCCCACCCGTCAGCGGCCAGTGTACCAACTTCGTGTTATTTGATGTGACACTATAATTGCCTTTGGAGTTTAAAGGGGTCAATATACTCTCAGCTTTGGTGTCACAATGAAATCATTCTGCATAATTATTATACACAAAAGATGCCTTTTAACAAAATGCACTTCAGCATATGAAGCTCATATGTCCCCATGACAAGAACTGTAAGTCAACAGGTGATATTTAGTATAATTTAGTTCTTTCTGAGCAACAGTATTTTTTTGTTGACAGATGTGTCGCTGCATAAAAATGTCTCGTTTATTTATTGTTGTATTGGTGTATATGCACGATGACATAATACTCGCCCATTTTAGCGCTGAGATGTGTTTAAATGAAATGTGGGACTTTTCTGGCATATGGAAGCAGTTTGGCTTCGTACCCTTGCTGACACTAAATATGGATAACAGTGAGAATTGAACCTGGGTCCGCTGGAGTGGAGTTCATCACTGAAGTTGGTAGAATTTGTACTTTTCTCTTGTAATTTGTTTAATACTGTGAATCGAAGAGTTAATGTATGAACTTGCTTAGCTGACCTTAATTGAAGTCTGCTCAGTCCAACGAAACTCGAGAGTCGTCCTTCTGTCTGTGGTTGTGCTTATTCTTCAGCACATGTCGTAGCCAACAGCCATTTATTCTTACTCTGACGAATGTGCTAGCTTCCAGATTTGCGGTGCATAACGTGTACTTGCAAGGTTAGAGCAAGAACAGATGATAAGTTTGGAACCTAGGCCATAGTGAAGACAGATTGTGTTGTTGAACTTATACATTTGTGAGTTTCTGTGACACCTGCAGTGGATGACCTCAAGTGGCAGCATCAATTGTAGATAGTGTTGAAGAGATTCATTCAGTTGGTACAATCAGTAATGTAAAAACTTCTTGCTCTACACAACTGAAGTATTGTTACCTAATGACAACGCCCCGATGGCCATCAGACCATGCCCCGTCGACTGCCCACAGCCCGACGGAGCACGCAACCTGACGGGCCGGATGGATGGAAGAGGCACTTTGAGTCAGGGGGACACTGGTATAGTGATGTGGGGTCCTGATGCGGGGTCCATGCGTGATGCGGGTCCTGCCGGCTCGTCCATACGTGGGGCCGGATGGTTTCTGGGTCGTGTGCTCCGTCGGGACGTAGGCGGTCGACGGGACATGATTGGGATGTCCGACGGACGTCGGAGTGTTGTCATTGGGTAACAGTACTTCAGTTGTGTAGAGTTAGAAGTTTTTCCATTACCAATTGTAGATGTATAAGCAGTACATGTAGCCCAGCAGTACGTGTGTTGTGCAGAATAAATTTACCTGAGGAGGCAGATTTGCCATGAAGTCACTGCCAGACAGTTTGACAAATGTTTCATTACAGACCACTGGAGCAAATTATCTGTCATACAGTTGACTGACAGACGTTTACATTTTGTGTCAGCATCTTTGTGTGTGAACAGTAATGAAATGTATGTTGTGTGATCGTTTGAGTAATGATTGTTTCTGTTTGACAATATTCTTATATGGTATATATCCGACTGGCAGCCACTGACATTTATGCTTTGAGTTCATGAGTACGTATGACATCAACAAGACATTGACGATCAAGTCGTGAAGTGTTTTTGTTAACTTAGTTGCGTGGATTGCTTGACTGTACAGCAAAAGTTAGTCGTGGCAAATACAGTGTGCATTAACAGAGCACATTACAGCCCAGAATTGTGTGGAATGGTGGTGACAAATTCTTAGCGACGGCATTCATATGTTTAAAGTTGTATTTATTCGGCCATCTATTGCCAGCTATAACAGACAGTGAATCCACGGTACAGAAGGCAGAATATAGACAAATTGCCACCCCTGTCGGCAAGTAAATTAAGTAAGTAAATGTGGATTTGTATAGCAAAACTCATTGTCGTAAACAGCCTCTAATGTGCTATCGCTTCTTGCTTTGGTGCTGATCTCTGTTTAACTAGTCCTCAGCCAGACACCAGCCAACACTGAGACCATGGATACGGGCTAGTGTATTACATGATGGAGGTGTATACCGCCCAGCTTTTGCTGGTACTCATTGTGCCTACCCACAGAGGGATGACCCAGGCTAAGTTGACCTGGGTGGCTGGTTCTGTACTGAGGTGGTGTACCCGTCCTAATCGTACCCGACGTACAGGTAGAGTAAATGCATTAATCGAGACCAACATGTTACCACTAGGCCAGACCACCACCAGGAGGCGTAGGTTACTAACTTGGTCAAGGTTTCTGGTATTCATTTGCTAACTGATATCCAGTTGATTAATACAAAGTAGTATATTAATAATTATAACTGTAGTGTCAGTTGCATTAATATCACTGCTGTAATCGTGGTTCAAAGAGTTCATTAAATATGTACTATGACTAATTTTTTGTATCATGCCACACTGGAATGACGGGTATGCACCCCTGCATTGGTTGACCACATAATTTAAGTACTGTTGTCATTGTCTGTACGTACAGTATACATGAAATTATACTTAATATGTGATTAGTCGTTTTGTGTGTGCTTTGCTATTGTGCTGTTATGTGAAAGGCTGTAGGCTTATATGTTGCCGGTGGACATACAGGCGTTCTTCCTTTGTATGGCTAATGCTGTTTTTCATATACCATAAGCCAGCCTGTTATATCATCACAGATGTTATAAATAGGATTTGATAAGTAAGTAAGTTATTTTTCTATGGCGAGTTTGTTGTATACGTTTGACAGTGGTTAGTAATAAACAACATGTATCAAAGTGTGTTGAAGTAATTTATGCTTTGATTAGCTTCAAATTTTATTATACATTCCATCTCACAGTTGCCCCATTGACCCACTTTATTTGTGCTATTTTTCGTGGCAAAAGTTTGCCAGCTCTGTTGCTGCCGTCATAATAAATTCTGGTAATTGTAATTAAATTGGCCATTAATCTGTTGAATTCGTTATTTAGGGGCTGTAAAAATCTAAAACCTGATGGACGACTGGGGAGGGCGGTAAGGCGTGTAACGGAATATTGCTGCCAATCGTACTGGCGACAGATGGGGTTTAAAGACTATGCCACACGCCTTATTGAAAAGTCATTGGGACGAAAAGTGATATATAATAATACAGCAACATATGGATAGCATGTTGTGGTGACGTATGTAGATTTTAAATTTGGGGGTCGAGAATAATGCCTTGCCAGGCCTGCAAAATCTATCGGTCTTCGTGTGACGGTGTGACCTGGATCTTTAGTAATCAACCTGCCGAAATTGATCGTTTTGTGAGCCCTTGCACCATGCAACACTTACGCCACATCAGTCCATTCCGAATGTCATGTTCACAAGTTTCGTGACAGACTGATGAATGGACAGGTCGAGAACATAATGCCTGCGCCTGCAAGTCTGGCCTGGTGCAGGCGTAAAAATCTGGTGGATGACTGCAGAGAGGTAGCGAGTGAAAGAGGATGAAAATGCAGATGAACGTACAGTGTAAAAGATGAAGCGAAGTCGGTTTATTTTCTCACGTCTTTTAGTACATTACAAATTGTATTTGTTAACCCTTTAGAATTTAGAGGCAATTATAGTGCCACATTGAATCATATGAAGTTGGTACACTGGCCGTTGATGGGTAGGCTGTTACATTTGGTACAGCGAGGAGGGGACTGGGCGGGGCCGCAGCCCGCCCAGGCCCCTCCTCGCTGTACCAAATGTAACACCCGACCCGTCAACGGCCAGTGTACCAATCACCGTATTGCTGTATGATGGCCCATTGCTGTTCGGTTTTAACGCCCTTAAAGGGTTAACAGGCGAAATTACCAGCAATGACAGGACCGACTAACTTATAAGAAAGGCAGAGGCAGTAGTGGTTAGCTCCTACTTACTGACTGGTTAGAACTTGGAAGTACTCTTAAGTAATACTGCAAACGACGACACGGCAGGACAGAATGATGCTGATTTGTAACGCGACAGCAGCAATGCATGTGATAACATCTGCAGTTCACGGTTGTACGAAACGAATACAAGTATTGTACTCGCATCCAGTGGAATAAAAACCGGTTTACGCAGAAAGAACGTGATAACGGAGGAAATGAACGTTAGCGCTCGTAACAACTCATGGGCGTAAACAGGCGAGCAGTATGGTGGACGTGTGGATCAGGGAGGCCTGGGATCAGTTTCTCGCATTTGAATGCGCAATGCAAAGCGGACAAAAACAGTCCAAAGCACTGTTAGTTTTCTTGAAACAGCGAAAAATCCAACACCCTAAACCTAGTAAAATTGTCAAATTCTCCATTTTGTAGGAACTGAAGTTTGGCGGAAATGAATGAGGTTGTGGAAATGTAAAAAATGGCAAAATCTGGGAACAATTTGGGAACATCACCGTTCACCCCTCCCCCACGCAGTTTACGCCAATGTTACTACAGCCGTCTAAACGGTGGCGGTTCGCCTGTTGGCGGTTGGAAAGATCACATTTACTGGCAACAACACGGCGTCACGACTGGGAGGCAGACTTCGTTGACGCTGCCGTCTAGGACGGTCGAGCGACGACGGCCTGGAGCGGTCGAGCGACGGTCTGGAAGCGTCGAGCAACGACGGTCTGAGACGGTGGAGCGACGACGGTCTAGAGCGGTGGAGCGACGACGATCTGGGACGGTGGAGCGATGACGGCCTGGAGCGGTCGAGCGACGGTCTGGAAGCGTCGAGCGACGATGGTCTGAGACGGTGGAGCGACGACGGTATGGGACGGTCGAGCGACGACGGCCTGGAGCGGTCTAGCGACGACGGTCTGGAGCGGTCGAGCGACGACGGCCTGGAAGCGTCGCAGTGTTCGTGACGGTTCGACGTGGATGAAGACGGTGGCAGTTTGAGCACATCAGGGTCAGACCGGCTAACTCTCTGAAACCGTTCGACGCTACGACGGCGAACGTCAGCGATACGCCATCGAGCTGCTGTCCTACGGTCTGGATCTGCAGTCGTATCAGGCCGGTCACCACCGTCACTCGCACCGCTAGTCCGCTCATCTGTCGCGTCACAGACGCACTTGGCAGCTGTGGCTGCGTCACGTATCCATCGAACGTTCGGCATCGACCTCGTTGCGCAGCGGTCGGCGGTCGCATTTGTTAGCGGTCGTAGACAGGCGACGGACAAAGTCTTCCGCTGTGATGACGGCAACGCCCGGCGGCCGAACGCACTTGCACTGTCCGGTGTCGACGGCGACACTGTGTCTTCGTCAGCGTCTGACGGCCGACAGTAGACCACCAGTTGATTTGCTGGAACGCCGACGTGGCTTGAAGGATGATCAGCCGTCGGCGAGTCGAAGGACCCGCCACGCATCTCTTCTTCAATGGTCTCCTTTGTCAAACACATCAGGCGCAGACGAAAATCAAATTGCTAATTAGTACCAATCGAAAGTACGTATGCGATTTCCTATCAGTAACCTAAGTCGTATCTCCCACCGTCTCCGAGCTACTGTGACGAAAATGTCGGAAATCTGCGTTTTTCGCCTTCACATAGTCATGCTGCAAGCAGTTCGTGGCTTCGTGCATTATGCTCTTTATAATAAATTCCTCACTTATTTACACTTTTCGCCATCACGAATTAGTGGCGCCGCAGCTGAACATGTGAACTGTATCATTAGTTGACAGCAGTTCATCACGGCATGGCTGATGCGGGCGTTCACGCTTGTCTGTACATCGTAATCATTTTTATTCATACAGTACAGCTAGCGATAAGTCGATATATCGAAAATATTGTGATCGCCGATAGCGATAGTATCGGTTAGTCCCCGGAGCCAGCTGCTATACCGTTAGCGGCTGGTAGGACCTGTTAACGGCTGGCTAAGCGACTTTAGTCGTTAAGCCACTAACACACATCAGGCGCAGACGAAAATCAAATTGCTAATTAGTACCAATCGAAAGTACGTATGCGATTTCCTATCAGTAACC
>Ga0209339_1000471_pt1 | contig 14713 bp, 13 predicted proteins | sample OlaalgELextract3_FD_187376 | JGI IMG/M metagenome (GOLD analysis project Ga0209339, IMG submission 187376) | Olavius algarvensis symbiont microbial communities from Tuscany, Italy - Type A ELBA extract 3 (SPAdes) (version 2) | ecosystem: Host-associated > Annelida > Digestive system >... | reverse complement strand
CTTTGACAATTTGAAATACCGTCTTAGCACGATAGATGACGCCGGTAGAATATTGACCACCAATAAATCTTCCTAATTTCAGCAGGTTCCAGGAAGAGTGTTCCCCACAGGCGTGGGGATGAACCGGTCTATTCTGTTTAGAATCAGTTGTTGTCATCGTGTTCCCCACAGGCGTGGGGATGAACCGTCAATTCTTCCAATATCAGGCCAACATTTTCTGTGTTCCCCACAGGCGTGGGGATGAACCGCCAAGAGAGAGAACATTACATGTTCAAGTGGAGTGTTCCCCACAGGCGTGGGGATGAACCGCGCAGCGAGAAGCTGAGGCCGAAGAGGCCGGCGTGTTCCCCACAGGCGTGGGGATGAACCGCACCCTGACCTTAAACCAGCAGGGGGGTCTGAGTGTTCCCCACAGGCGTGGGGATGAACCGCTTCCCCCGGGCGGAGCGGTTCCTTCCGACACGTGTTCCCCACAGGCGTGGGGATGAACCGGCGTTCAGAAACGCGCTGGTGGGCCATCGGGTGTGTTCCCCACAGGCGTGGGGATGAACCGGGGTATAGAACCGCCGCCAGATCATGAGGCAGGTGTTCCCCACAGGCGTGGGGATGAACCGTACTATGGGATTTGTAGATAGGGGATTTAGTGGTGTTCCCCACAGGCGTGGGGATGAACCGCGCGGTGGCGGTTTTCTGTCCGACATCATATGGTGTTCCCCACAGGCGTGGGGATGAACCGATACTGTTATAAACCATCTTTTTTTTCATGTAGTGTTCCCCACAGGCGTGGGGATGAACCGGAAGAAGAAAAATTGAGGACATGACCACTGAGGTGTTCCCCACAGGCGTGGGGATGAACCGTTTTTTGCAACTGCGGAAGATCCATCAGGCGCGTGTTCCCCACAGGCGTGGGGATGAACCGCCGTAAAGAAAGAGATCGCCGCTAAGGGGCTTGTGTTCCCCACAGGCGTGGGGATGAACCGGTTCGACTCGCAGGCCGTGGCCGGCCAAGTGAGTGTTCCCCACAGGCGTGGGGATGAACCGTGGACAGATGTGGCCACCGGCCAATTTTGGGAGTGTTCCCCACAGGCGTGGGGATGAACCGGGGACTGCCGAGGGTTCTTCGTTGCTTAAAATGTGTTCCCCACAGGCGTGGGGATGAACCGGGGCCCGCTGAGCTCGTCTCCATCGGCGAGCAGTGTTCCCCACAGGCGTGGGGATGAACCGGTAAAAATACTTGCTGGGGTCACCGACGCGGCGTGTTCCCCACAGGCGTGGGGATGAACCGTTTATCACACACTTTGTTTGGACGTATCGGGGGTGTTCCCCACAGGCGTGGGGATGAACCGATACTGTTATAAACCATCTTTTTTTTCATGTAGTGTTCCCCACAGGCGTGGGGATGAACCGGGCATGCTTTTTGCTATTATCTGCTTAAACATGTGTTCCCCACAGGCGTGGGGATGAACCGTGAAAATAGCAGCTGCCGGCGTCCGGCGCAAGGTGTTCCCCACAGGCGTGGGGATGAACCGACCCCTGCTTGTTGTTGTTTTGAAGTTGTTTTGTGTTCCCCACAGGCGTGGGGATGAACCGAGTCGTAAGGCAGCATACCGCCACAGCTTCGGGTGTTCCCCACAGGCGTGGGGATGAACCGATAGCCCTGTCGATATCTCATATAGCTGAGTTGTGTTCCCCACAGGCGTGGGGATGAACCGACAATTAAGACAAGCAAGAGCAACAATCGCAAGTGTTCCCCACAGGCGTGGGGATGAACCGGATCCCGGATTAAGGTCGATCCGATCAAGTCAGTGTTCCCCACAGGCGTGGGGATGAACCGGAGCCTGATGAAAGTGCGTCCGCGGGTCAGAAGTGTTCCCCACAGGCGTGGGGATGAACCGGATGCACGAACGGGGGGAATGTCAATGTCCAGGTGTTCCCCACAGGCGTGGGGATGAACCGGCCCTCTAACACGTCAGAAATGGCCACCGGTGGTGTTCCCCACAGGCGTGGGGATGAACCGGTTGAGCCTTCTGGAAGAATCCAAATGGACTCGTGTTCCCCACAGGCGTGGGGATGAACCGCAACTTGATCGCCGCCGACGCCGGCCGTGGTTGTGTTCCCCACAGGCGTGGGGATGAACCGAGCGCGAATACATCGACGCGATCGGTAATTTTGTGTTCCCCACAGGCGTGGGGATGAACCGTGGGTTGTCATCGTCTGGTGTTAAAAAAGGGCGTGTTCCCCACAGGCGTGGGGATGAACCGGTGTCGAAAGACACTGCACCTCCCCCGATACGGTGTTCCCCACAGGCGTGGGGATGAACCGATGTTAGAGGGGGGCATGATGTTTTACAGGGTGTGTTCCCCACAGGCGTGGGGATGAACCGCGCAGGCGGCGGGCAATGTGCTCGGCGGTTTAGTGTTCCCCACAGGCGTGGGGATGAACCGTCTTACAGCCTTTTTAGCACCTGCGGGTTTAAGTGTTCCCCACAGGCGTGGGGATGAACCGCCCTATGCGCTGTTATTGAACATGGCCACGTAGTGTTCCCCACAGGCGTGGGGATGAACCGTTGTTCTACGGCCCTGTAGCACGCTCTGTTCAGTGTTCCCCACAGGCGTGGGGATGAACCGCGTCTCTATGGCCGCTAAGAAAGCTTGTTTTTGTGTTCCCCACAGGCGTGGGGATGAACCGATGTTAGAGGGGGGCATGATGTTTTACAGGGTGTGTTCCCCACAGGCGTGGGGATGAACCGCGTGGCCCCGGCTGGGGGGTGCGAAAATATTAGTGTTCCCCACAGGCGTGGGGATGAACCGCGCCTGTACCCCGAGACGCCGCGGGTGCGCGAGTGTTCCCCACAGGCGTGGGGATGAACCGGAATTGTGCAGCCGGTCGATTGGCGCAGAACAGTGTTCCCCACAGGCGTGGGGATGAACCGCGATGGCGGCCTCACTGCGGGCCAAATGCCCCGTGTTCCCCACAGGCGTGGGGATGAACCGCTGTTCGCCACCGGTGGCCATTTCTGACGTGTGTGTTCCCCACAGGCGTGGGGATGAACCGTTTTCCACCTATCACTGGTTATACTTAATGTGGTGTTCCCCACAGGCGTGGGGATGAACCGCGATACTGGCGCCAAAAGGGCGTTGTCTACCGGTGTTCCCCACAGGCGTGGGGATGAACCGGTTCCTCGACGATCAGGCCGCCGCAGCCGGCGGTGTTCCCCACAGGCGTGGGGATGAACCGATCAATCAACGGACTATTATTATGTTACAAAAGTGTTCCCCACAGGCGTGGGGATGAACCGAATTTACCGGCTGGCGGGGTCCGGTAACGGTTGTGTTCCCCACAGGCGTGGGGATGAACCGTTTGATAATCGCGATTTTCCCATGAACCAGGTGTGTTCCCCACAGGCGTGGGGATGAACCGCGGGTGGCCATAATCGCGTCGCACTCGGGACAGTGTTCCCCACAGGCGTGGGGATGAACCGGTCGCCGACCTTTTCGGGATATCCGGGGCGGCGTGTTCCCCACAGGCGTGGGGATGAACCGCATCGTTATGTCATTAGTCGCGTCAAGAAAATGTGTTCCCCACAGGCGTGGGGATGAACCGGGTCCTTTTCTTCAATCTTAGTTTCATATAATGTGTTCCCCACAGGCGTGGGGATGAACCGCTCGCGTTGTTTTTCGGTGCGCACTGGGACGAGTGTTCCCCACAGGCGTGGGGATGAACCGCTGTTCGCCACCGGTGGCCATTTCTGACGTGTGTGTTCCCCACAGGCGTGGGGATGAACCGGTGGGACGGGCATTGCGCTAGCTGTATTGGGCGTGTTCCCCACAGGCGTGGGGATGAACCGGTCACGCAACATCGGACCTGTTGGTCTTCCAAGTGTTCCCCACAGGCGTGGGGATGAACCGCTTTGGCTGTCGTTGCAACACCAGCCGAGCGTGTGTTCCCCACAGGCGTGGGGATGAACCGGGGGTGAACTGGTTAACTTACTAACAATAGTTGTGTTCCCCACAGGCGTGGGGATGAACCGAATGATTTTGCCAGTGCAGCGGCACGAACGCCGTGTTCCCCACAGGCGTGGGGATGAACCGTTCTTGGTGGGCGGATGATCTCAAGACTGTAAGTGTTCCCCACAGGCGTGGGGATGAACCGTTTTAGGTTTTCTGGCTTAGGAAAGGGGAAATGTGTTCCCCACAGGCGTGGGGATGAACCGCATATGAAACAGACGAAGAAGACGAAAAAACAGTGTTCCCCACAGGCGTGGGGATGAACCGCCGCGTTGATTGATTTCCATGCGGACCGCCCGCAGTGTTCCCCACAGGCGTGGGGATGAACCGATTTTTTACCCGGCCCGCCCGGATCTCCAAAAGTGTTCCCCACAGGCGTGGGGATGAACCGCTTGCGTGGGTTTTTGGGCCCGGTTTTTTTTAGTGTTCCCCACAGGCGTGGGGATGAACCGCTTTTGTCTTACGACCGCGCCCGTTTTCGACGGTGTTCCCCACAGGCGTGGGGATGAACCGCCCCTAAAATTGCGATAACGATGGACAGCTTTAGTGTTCCCCACAGGCGTGGGGATGAACCGTGAAAAAAGATTTGTATGGGGATCGGTTTAATGTGTTCCCCACAGGCGTGGGGATGAACCGGTTGTTGGTTTTACCAAAAACCGAACCCTGTAGTGTTCCCCACAGGCGTGGGGATGAACCGGAGAAGACCCGCAGCGAGAATTGTCAGTGCTCGTGTTCCCCACAGGCGTGGGGATGAACCGTTGCCGGTCTGCGCGGCGGCAATAAAACAAGCGTGTTCCCCACAGGCGTGGGGATGAACCGCTCCGTCAAACGCCTCGAATAGCCTTTCCGCGGTGTTCCCCACAGGCGTGGGGATGAACCGCGCTGGCCCAAGAAAAAAGAGACAGCGCGAACGTGTTCCCCACAGGCGTGGGGATGAACCGGGTTTTCCATGATGCCGATCGACGTTGTTTCCGTGTTCCCCACAGGCGTGGGGATGAACCGTCTTTAATTGGCATGTTTTTTCTCCTATTAGAGTGTTCCCCACAGGCGTGGGGATGAACCGTGCTGATATACGCGCTGTGCGGGACGCTTTTACGTGTTCCCCACAGGCGTGGGGATGAACCGCCTCGAAAGAAGCTATTTGGATAGCCCCCTGAGTGTTCCCCACAGGCGTGGGGATGAACCGAATTCTTTCGCAAGCAAAAACCGCCGGCGCCGGTGTTCCCCACAGGCGTGGGGATGAACCGAACCTCGTACGCCTAGGGCATACGACATCACCGTGTTCCCCACAGGCGTGGGGATGAACCGATCATAGCCAAGATGGCCCGGGCAGCGCGGTAGTGTTCCCCACAGGCGTGGGGATGAACCGTGGCTGATAAAGGAAAAGATTGCCGTTAGTCGGTGTTCCCCACAGGCGTGGGGATGAACCGAGGTTTGACTTCCGGGGCCTTATCTTTATCGGGTGTTCCCCACAGGCGTGGGGATGAACCGGATCCCGGAGACGCTGTGAGTGGCGACATGGGGTGTTCCCCACAGGCGTGGGGATGAACCGGGGAAGCGGTTTTTCATATCCAATAAAAAGGCGTGTTCCCCACAGGCGTGGGGATGAACCGATGAAGGCCTGGCGATCTTCGCTGTTTCGGGCGTGTTCCCCACAGGCGTGGGGATGAACCGGCTTGAAAGGAAGGGAGGGTGTAGATTTTAAAGTGTTCCCCACAGGCGTGGGGATGAACCGCTCTTCTTGCTTGACCGGGCTTGCGGCCCGGGGTGTTCCCCACAGGCGTGGGGATGAACCGATGAATAAAAAAACATTGACATTGCTTATTGTGTGTTCCCCACAGGCGTGGGGATGAACCGCGTGACAAACCCGGCTGAAACAAAAAACCGAAGTGTTCCCCACAGGCGTGGGGATGAACCGCCACTATGGAGGGCAGTGATATTACACTTTGCGTGTTCCCCACAGGCGTGGGGATGAACCGAATTGAACCATAATGGCTGAGCAACAACAACAGTGTTCCCCACAGGCGTGGGGATGAACCGTTTGATCACTCTGCTTGAAAAAGAGCGCTCGTGTGTTCCCCACAGGCGTGGGGATGAACCGCAGTCTGAATTCAAATATGACCGTTTCCGGGAGTGTTCCCCACAGGCGTGGGGATGAACCGCTTTCCGGGTCAAGCAAAAAACCGCAGAAAGAGTGTTCCCCACAGGCGTGGGGATGAACCGGTTAATCAGAACCATCCGTTTGTATTGTTCGCGTGTTCCCCACAGGCGTGGGGATGAACCGTAGTCACCTAGAGATAGAAAAATGGCAAAAGAGTGTTCCCCACAGGCGTGGGGATGAACCGTACTACACGGGCCGCAACGGGGCGGAAAATTTGTGTTCCCCACAGGCGTGGGGATGAACCGCTCGCGGAAGTGTGTAGGCCCCGCCTCCGATGGTGTTCCCCACAGGCGTGGGGATGAACCGCCGCCCGAGAACTTAAAAGGTTTCATCAACATGTGTTCCCCACAGGCGTGGGGATGAACCGGCGTTTTTAAAGGCCGACGACCTTGTAAGAGAGTGTTCCCCACAGGCGTGGGGATGAACCGCGTGCCGCCGCTCAACAACGCCGGCCAATTCAGTGTTCCCCACAGGCGTGGGGATGAACCGACAAAAAGCACCTGGCGGCTTATCATCGGCTGGTGTTCCCCACAGGCGTGGGGATGAACCGAGAGGAGGATGACATGGTGATCTCCCGTTGGTGTGTTCCCCACAGGCGTGGGGATGAACCGGCCATTTGTGAATCGTTATATTTTTTGTGCCCGTGTTCCCCACAGGCGTGGGGATGAACCGTCACGCTCCTCTGGCCGGGGTGGCGCCGGAATGTGTTCCCCACAGGCGTGGGGATGAACCGGGTTGCTAAGGGAAACTTTGATGATGGAGGCTGTGTTCCCCACAGGCGTGGGGATGAACCGGTTGCTGCTTTTTGGATTCTATTGGCTTATCTGTGTTCCCCACAGGCGTGGGGATGAACCGGAAAGAAGGCAAAATGTAATATCACTGCCCTCGTGTTCCCCACAGGCGTGGGGATGAACCGATGAAGGCCTGGCGATCTTCGCTGTTTCAGGCGTGTTCCCCACAGGCGTGGGGATGAACCGCAGTCAATTATATCGACGAGATCTATAACGAGGTGTTCCCCACAGGCGTGGGGATGAACCGGATCCCATTCAGTGTCAGAGCGCCAGGCGTCCGTGTTCCCCACAGGCGTGGGGATGAACCGAATATTTTCCATATCCGGTTTATAATTCAAGAGTGTTCCCCACAGGCGTGGGGATGAACCGCTCCGGAGCGTCCACGCCAAGCAGGCGTATTGGTGTTCCCCACAGGCGTGGGGATGAACCGGTTTGTCCATGGCCGCGAAACCGCGGCAGCTAGTGTTCCCCACAGGCGTGGGGATGAACCGGTATTTCCTGAGTTCCCATCCCCAAAAGATGGGTGTTCCCCACAGGCGTGGGGATGAACCGTTTTGGAAAACCACGCTTACCGCGCGCGTGGGGTGTTCCCCACAGGCGTGGGGATGAACCGGCGGGGTACTGGACGGGGTGGATCGGCCCGATGTGTTCCCCACAGGCGTGGGGATGAACCGGCAACTACGGGGCCCACACACTGCGAAAGACCGTGTTCCCCACAGGCGTGGGGATGAACCGGCTCTTCTCATGAACGATCGGCAGGCGGTGCAGTGTTCCCCACAGGCGTGGGGATGAACCGATTTTTTACCCGGCCCGCCCGGATCTCCAAAAGTGTTCCCCACAGGCGTGGGGATGAACCGTTTTTCCCAACCAACGCACTCATCATAGAAACGTGTTCCCCACAGGCGTGGGGATGAACCGCAGGCGCATCGCGGTTAACATCCGCGACGATAGTGTTCCCCACAGGCGTGGGGATGAACCGGGCTGGTCCCGGGCCGCAAACCCGGTCAAGCAGTGTTCCCCACAGGCGTGGGGATGAACCGGGCGGTAAAAAAAGCCAGCCCTGCCAGCACGAGTGTTCCCCACAGGCGTGGGGATGAACCGATTTTTTACCCGGCCCGCCCGGATCTCCAAAAGTGTTCCCCACAGGCGTGGGGATGAACCGCAACAAGCTCGCTGCGGACACACATATTAAATGTGTTCCCCACAGGCGTGGGGATGAACCGTATCACCAGAAAGTAGGAGGAAAAGTATGAAAGTGTTCCCCACAGGCGTGGGGATGAACCGCGAGTGCAGGTTGACGGCCCAGTTGGGCGACGGTGTTCCCCACAGGCGTGGGGATGAACCGGCGAGTATAGTCCCCGCCGAAAGCACCCGGCAGTGTTCCCCACAGGCGTGGGGATGAACCGATCGCGAACTGCGAACCGACCCCGGCGACTCAGTGTTCCCCACAGGCGTGGGGATGAACCGGTGCCTTAATTACCTGAATATACGGGGATATAGTGTTCCCCACAGGCGTGGGGATGAACCGTGTCTGGCTCAACACGATTAACTTCGGTTTTTGTGTTCCCCACAGGCGTGGGGATGAACCGTTCCTTTTTTACAACATCAGGAAGGATTTTTGGTGTTCCCCACAGGCGTGGGGATGAACCGGCATTTAGCTGCTGCAGAAGACGAAATATCTCGTGTTCCCCACAGGCGTGGGGATGAACCGTTTGTGTGTTTATCATTGTCGTTAATGAGTTGGTGTTCCCCACAGGCGTGGGGATGAACCGTAGCCGTTGTTGAATAATCACCCTTAGCGAACGTGTTCCCCACAGGCGTGGGGATGAACCGTGTGTAGGCCCCGCCTCCGATGAAAAATGCATGTGTTCCCCACAGGCGTGGGGATGAACCGGTTATTATTAAATTGGATGACGCGTAACCTGTGTGTTCCCCACAGGCGTGGGGATGAACCGAAACGGCCTTTATGAAAGCTCCGTCAAACGCCGTGTTCCCCACAGGCGTGGGGATGAACCGTTTTCGACATGTGATCAAGAAGGGCCCTGCCTGTGTTCCCCACAGGCGTGGGGATGAACCGTTCGTCAGGGCCTCGGCGCTGCCGAACGCGAAGTGTTCCCCACAGGCGTGGGGATGAACCGCGATTTCGCGTTCACGATTCGCCTCCTTTTTCGTGTTCCCCACAGGCGTGGGGATGAACCGGCTGGCTTTGCGCCTCTTCCGTCGCCGGCTGTAGTGTTCCCCACAGGCGTGGGGATGAACCGGTGGACTTGCCGGTGCCCATGACACCCGTAACGTGTTCCCCACAGGCGTGGGGATGAACCGGCGCCCCAACCTCTTTTTGGGCGAGGGACGGCGTGTTCCCCACAGGCGTGGGGATGAACCGGCCCCGACGCACGATCTGTCGGCCTGGGCGCAGTGTTCCCCACAGGCGTGGGGATGAACCGCCGCTGAGCCCGGGCGCATCATCGGCCGGCTCGTGTTCCCCACAGGCGTGGGGATGAACCGAGCCCTGAACCGCGGGCACAGCCACCCGGGAAGTGTTCCCCACAGGCGTGGGGATGAACCGTTAGAAAAAAGGCAAACCTAAATGGCTTGGAGGTGTTCCCCACAGGCGTGGGGATGAACCGGGTTGTTCCGTATATGACCGCAATGAGCCCCAGTGTTCCCCACAGGCGTGGGGATGAACCGGGGGAAACGGCGCTATCCATTGATACCGTGCGGTGTTCCCCACAGGCGTGGGGATGAACCGTTACGGTTGTTGATGGAGGATCTTTTAGGACCGTGTTCCCCACAGGCGTGGGGATGAACCGGCGGCAGGGCATGCCGCTTCAGCCTGGGCAGGGTGTTCCCCACAGGCGTGGGGATGAACCGAGCAAGGCGCCGATTGCGGAACTCGACTATGCGTGTTCCCCACAGGCGTGGGGATGAACCGGCTCCGGTCTTCCCGCCACCCTTTGGCTGGCGGTGTTCCCCACAGGCGTGGGGATGAACCGGTTTACGAGGCGATGTCGATGCTCGCCGCGGCGTGTTCCCCACAGGCGTGGGGATGAACCGCAGGCGCATCGCGGTTAACATCCGCGACGATAGTGTTCCCCACAGGCGTGGGGATGAACCGGTTTGTTTGTAGGCCTCTTTTTGCGCCTCTTTGTGTTCCCCACAGGCGTGGGGATGAACCGGGCCCGCGTCCGCGGCGGCTCCGGATCGGTCAGTGTTCCCCACAGGCGTGGGGATGAACCGCCACCGGCGACGGGAGACCCGCTTCCGGGTGTGTGTTCCCCACAGGCGTGGGGATGAACCGTATTTCAAGCGACCCAAAAATATTTTAACAACGTGTTCCCCACAGGCGTGGGGATGAACCGATTTTTTACCCGGCCCGCCCGGATCTCCAAAAGTGTTCCCCACAGGCGTGGGGATGAACCGATAAAAAATATTGGGGTGCTTTTCACGTTGGTGTGTTCCCCACAGGCGTGGGGATGAACCGAGATTTGAGGCCCCACGGTGGCCTTTTTAGCCGTGTTCCCCACAGGCGTGGGGATGAACCGGAATAGGTACGCCGGCGACGCGGGCGGGCGTCGTGTTCCCCACAGGCGTGGGGATGAACCGATTTTTTACCCGGCCCGCCCGGATCTCCAAAAGTGTTCCCCACAGGCGTGGGGATGAACCGATGTTACTATCGCGCAACCACACATATGTGTTGTGTTCCCCACAGGCGTGGGGATGAACCGGTCTATTCTGTTTAGAATCAGTTGTTGTCATCAGTGTTCCCCACAGGCGTGGGGATGAACCGGTTGTTAGCCCCGGTCGGTTTTTTTGTTTCAAGTGTTCCCCACAGGCGTGGGGATGAACCGCTCCTGAGGCGCTTTTTCAAGCGCCGGAAGCAGTGTTCCCCACAGGCGTGGGGATGAACCGGCAGACTGCTGTACAATCTTTTTATAGATTCAGTGTTCCCCACAGGCGTGGGGATGAACCGTGAACCCATAACGATTTCTTGACAAATATCCAGTGTTCCCCACAGGCGTGGGGATGAACCGGCCGAACGGGCACGGCTGATCAGGGCTAAAAAGTGTTCCCCACAGGCGTGGGGATGAACCGTTTTGCTCACAGTTGGGTTAGAAAAATGTTGCGTGTTCCCCACAGGCGTGGGGATGAACCGCACAATATGTCACGCCGCAGGAATTAGTCTTTGTGTTCCCCACAGGCGTGGGGATGAACCGTCATCGATGCCTTTGAGGCTTATGACCGGCTGGTGTTCCCCACAGGCGTGGGGATGAACCGATTCTCTGACTGCGCCGTCTGCCAGGATGCAGGTGTTCCCCACAGGCGTGGGGATGAACCGATCACAATCAGCCGCATGAGTTCTAATCTTCAGTGTTCCCCACAGGCGTGGGGATGAACCGTTATTTCAGGCTTTTTCGGCATATCAGAAACAGTGTTCCCCACAGGCGTGGGGATGAACCGTAGGTCTTAGCCCGGATAAATCCTGACTTGAGGTGTTCCCCACAGGCGTGGGGATGAACCACGTTTTCAAAATCAGACGCGGGTTTCAAGTTCGTGTTCCCCACAGGCGTGGGGATGAACCGTCAATGCTGTTTTGGGACCACTGCCAGCGAAAGTGTTCCCCACAGGCGTGGGGATGAACCGTGTTTGGGTTCCTTTAAATAGAGGGGCATCACGTGTTCCCCACAGGCGTGGGGATGAACCGGATTGATAAAAATGAATGTTTATGAAATCGTTGTGTTCCCCACAGGCGTGGGGATGAACCGTCTATTGCTGGACCTGTTCTAATGGCCCGCATGTGTTCCCCACAGGCGTGGGGATGAACCGTTTGGTGTCCGAGTGTGCAGAAGACACAGGCAGTGTTCCCCACAGGCGTGGGGATGAACCCCGGCGGTGACCGACGACTACATCCTGGTGGCCGAGTGTTCCCCACAGGCGTGGGGATGAACCGATAATAGTGACGGCAACCGCTGAAATAACGGTGTGTTCCCCACAGGCGTGGGGATGAACCGACCTTTTTATTTTCTTTGTTAGAGATAAACTCGTGTTCCCCACAGGCGTGGGGATGAACCGAACGCAAAGAATAAACGCGCAGATGCCGAGAGGTGTTCCCCACAGGCGTGGGGATGAACCGGAATTTCCCGGGATGCCGAAGACCGGCGGATCCGTGTTCCCCACAGGCGTGGGGATGAACCGCGGCGACCACGCGGTTGTAATTTGGTACGACAGTGTTCCCCACAGGCGTGGGGATGAACCGGAGCTGAAATCATGAATACAACAACTTACAAAGTGTTCCCCACAGGCGTGGGGATGAACCGAATGGGGCGATGGGGGAACCTATCCTAATTCAGTGTTCCCCACAGGCGTGGGGATGAACCGCGCTTCTCCTAGCTGGTAACCGGCGGGATTATGTGTTCCCCACAGGCGTGGGGATGAACCGTTGGCACAGGAGTTCCAAAATACGAACGAATCGTGTTCCCCACAGGCGTGGGGATGAACCAGGAATACCAGGCGCCCGAAATTGCTCCCGTCGGTGTTCCCCACAGGCGTGGGGATGAACCGACCTTTTGTCACTAGGCCGCCAGCTCCCATCGGTGTTCCCCACAGGCGTGGGGATGAACCGTTTTCTGAGATCCAGTGCGCTTCATATATGTGGTGTTCCCCACAGGCGTGGGGATGAACCGTAGGTTTGTATTTGTACCCCAACTTGTGTAGCGTGTTCCCCACAGGCGTGGGGATGAACCGGTTGGGAGTGGTAAGAGTAGGAGATGTCGCCCGTGTTCCCCACAGGCGTGGGGATGAACCGCGGCTAAAAAAGAAGTTATTCATCATATTGACGTGTTCCCCACAGGCGTGGGGATGAACCGATGCTTTATTGCATTGCCTGGACACGATTTATGTGTTCCCCACAGGCGTGGGGATGAACCGGAAATCAACCGGGCGCTGGTCAGTCTCGAGACGTGTTCCCCACAGGCGTGGGGATGAACCGACCGGCCACAACCAGGAAGGCACCGAAACGTAGTGTTCCCCACAGGCGTGGGGATGAACCGTTTGCGGAATTATCTTGTGTCAGACCTATGTTGTGTTCCCCACAGGCGTGGGGATGAACCGCGCTTTTTCAACGGTTCAAAGTGAGCGCGATCGTGTTCCCCACAGGCGTGGGGATGAACCGAGCTTGGAAAAGGCTCCAAGAATGGAAAGCACGTGTTCCCCACAGGCGTGGGGATGAACCGCAACCGAATAAATCAAAAGGATATCACAATGGGTGTTCCCCACAGGCGTGGGGATGAACCGGGAATATATGCCAGGTTTCAGGATAACAGTGGGTGTTCCCCACAGGCGTGGGGATGAACCGCGTCTTAACGGCCGGCCCCTGGTCGAATACTCGTGTTCCCCACAGGCGTGGGGATGAACCGGGTATAAAACGCTAAAGGATTTAATGGAAGTCGTGTTCCCCACAGGCGTGGGGATGAACCGATTCTTTGTGCCAGGCATCCCGGCCACCGCCGGTGTTCCCCACAGGCGTGGGGATGAACCGGACATTACCTTGCTGCCGGTATTTACTCTGCCGTGTTCCCCACAGGCGTGGGGATGAACCGGGCTTGAGGCAGACCAACACCGAGATCTGCCGGTGTTCCCCACAGGCGTGGGGATGAACCGATCCTGTTTATGGGCAACGCCACCTGTTCCAAGTGTTCCCCACAGGCGTGGGGATGAACCGACGAAGATTCGCCATTCTATGGGTGCGGCCTTGTGTTCCCCACAGGCGTGGGGATGAACCGGTTCAACCGGCCAAGAAGAAGAAACGATAATGGTGTTCCCCACAGGCGTGGGGATGAACCGGCATTGCATCATTTGGGAGCAATGAACAAGAAGTGTTCCCCACTGGCGTGGGGATGAACCGCTTTTATTGAAGGCGGTCTATCCGATATGATTGTGTTCCCCACAGGCGTGGGGATGAACCGGTCATAACCAGCGGCGTCAATCACTATGTTATGTGTTCCCCACAGGCGTGGGGATGAACCGATTCAGATAATCAGTGGGTGAGGGCCAGTTAGGTGTTCCCCACAGGCGTGGGGATGAACCGAGACGGTCGACCCGCTGACCGGGGAGGTCGAAGTGTTCCCCACAGGCGTGGGGATGAACCGATCCCCGCCTGCGTCGCCGAATCAGCGCGCGCGTGTTCCCCACAGGCGTGGGGATGAACCGATCAGGGGGGGGGCATACCTGAACTATCTGAAAGAGTGTTCCCCACAGGCGTGGGGATGAACCGATGTGCCGGCGGAACCCAGTTACGGCGGAAGCGTGTTCCCCACAGGCGTGGGGATGAACCGCGCTGAAATTTTGCTATATCCTTCGGTTTTTTGTGTTCCCCACAGGCGTGGGGATGAACCGTACGATACACGCGGCACAATAGCGTGCTACTAGTGTTCCCCACAGGCGTGGGGATGAACCGATGTCTTTACAACGATGGCGTCGGTTTGGTTTGTGTTCCCCACAGGCGTGGGGATGAACCGGTTTCTAACTGTCTCTCTCAGTGTATTTTTTGGTGTTCCCCACAGGCGTGGGGATGAACCGACAATGCTGACCACCGCATATTTGACAATCAAGTGTTCCCCACAGGCGTGGGTGCATATTCCGGTGATATCGACCGGGTAAACCGGAGGAAGTCGTCCGCCTGTTCCGGAGCAAGCCGTCCACTCAAACCGGAGCAAAGCGGCCACTGGTCGGAGCGAAGCGACGCTGGTTTTAATTGT
>Ga0209339_1000470_pt1 | contig 14746 bp, 9 predicted proteins | sample OlaalgELextract3_FD_187376 | JGI IMG/M metagenome (GOLD analysis project Ga0209339, IMG submission 187376) | Olavius algarvensis symbiont microbial communities from Tuscany, Italy - Type A ELBA extract 3 (SPAdes) (version 2) | ecosystem: Host-associated > Annelida > Digestive system >... | reverse complement strand
CACTAACCGGGTCTGGCGTAGAGGAACTATGTTAATCGAGACCAACGCGTTACCACTTAGCCAAACCAGCAACCAACTCGTCACCTGAGCCAGCGCACATTCATCTAATTATTCCAAGTTCGTTGCAGTACCATCATAACAAGTGTATCGGAGACGATACGATACGAAAGGCGCCAGTTGCCGAAGCCCAATTAACTAGGCTATACATGAAAACAAAAAATAACGTTCTATAGAACGCCGGTATTCGTCCCATTACAGAAATTCTGTGAAAAACTGCTTCCCATGCAAAATTTCACTGAAATCAGACGATCGGCTGCTGTGTTATGGCCAAAAACGATTTTTAAAATGGCAGCTATCCGCCAACTTGAGTTTTAAAAATTTTCACATTTGGTCAAGTGCCGAATCTCGCCATCTTGAATTTTAGGGAGTCCAGTAATTTTATTGGTTTCTTTGAAAAAAGCACAGGACTTCCTATAGGTCGTCAATAGAGACCATATCTCTACGTTTGCTCAGTTTTTTGAGAAAATCGCGTTTTGCTTACTCATTTTGGCGACAGACGGACAGACAGACAAACAGATGGACAAAACCAATGCGTAAAGGCGCTCTCGCTATCGCGAGCGGCGCATTAGTAACGTTACACGCGTTCTTGTGTGTGAAGCAATGACGTAATACACTAGATTAGTAGATACATAGCAACTGTTGCTATGAAGTAGGCCTACTGTAAAGTCACCATCGATATTTAGAATAAAAACAAAAAAAAAACATGGTAACATCTGAAGCCTAACTCTGTAAGTCAACAGTTTTCTTCGACCGAGTGAAGCGTTATTCAAGTCTACAAATAAATCAATTCTGCATCGGTGATGTGACAAAATAATTCAAACGTGATAAAATCTGAAAGGTTGATATGTCGATATGATATCGAAATATAGGCTAAACCTTTCAGATTTTTATGTTGCACTGACATTTCTTTGATGCAATGATTGCATCGATATTAACCGATTTACTATTCTCTGCATGTTATACCTACTCATATAGCAGGCGTCTCCAAGATTTTGTTTAAGAGGCGCTAATGGTAAATAAATTCACATCGACTGATAACTGCTTATCAAAAGCATCTTATATCTAGCATACGCGTGCAGAGGATATCACTGTGTACAGTGTGGAAATTAGCCGAAAAGAAGCGAGGCGCCGAAGGCGGCAAGATCGATCGGCGTCAAGGGGGTATGGAGGGGATGTCTCCCTCCCTAGCCAACTAGTAGGGGTCTGGAGAGCGTCGTAAACTCCCCCAGCAGGGTCCGGCCGAAAACGGGTTCTGGTGCATTTTGAGCTTTAAAAAACCCATGTGTTGATAAGAAAATTTTGTATTTTGACATTTTTGCGACCTATGGGGGTTACATCTGACCCCAAGACAAATAAACAAGCGCAACTAGTTAGGCTGAAGACATTAAGTAGGGGGTTGAACCCCCAACCCCCTCCCCACCGGCAATTCATACACTGACGTGTAATGCTTTCGTTGCAGAGACGGCGTTGAAAATAAGAATGTAGTTAACATCGTTCACGATGGAATAGACGGGACAGCGGCGGGACAGATGGAGATCGCTGCTTCACTGGACCCCATCAGGCACTAGAGCTGCTGCAACAGAAGTAGGTGTATGGGCAGAAATCAGGACAGATCTACCGATGCGGACAATCGACGACAACGATGGGGGTGCATCAGAGCAAAGCGGATAGTGCAACGCGGCAGGTAGGCAAGTCCGGGTCAGATGCCAAGGCAGTGAGGTATGTTACAGCGGCAGCATTCCGCGCCGTCGACCTACGCAACGTCAGTAAGCTGCGCAAGGCTCTTGCCGACGGCGCCGCGGTCGGCAACGTACAACGTGTATCAAACAGCGACAGCAGCACGGCGGCGCAGTCGAGATCCATGAGTCTGCTGGAGTACGCTGTCGACAAGAACTTCCTCACGGGCGTTGACATTATGCTCAAGGTCCGCTTTAAATCATTTTGTTTACTTCAGACACACTGATGTAGTTCGGTGCGAGCGAGAGCGATCTTATCTCCTCCCGTATTTTTTCGTCACACAGTACAGAGTTGGTCACACAACTGAGATATCACACATCACATATTTTGGTAATATTTAGCTACAATTTTTTCCGCACGTCGACTGTGTATGACGTCGCGCTCAGCATCATAGTCCTTCCGACCGAATACTACAGTAGAAATAACTGCTCACATGACGTACAACCGTTGTACATGTACACGTGCTATACTGTATTTTAGATACAAACGACGAAACCTTTAATAGTACCTGAAACGACCTTCAAAGGTCACTCAATGTCATCGGCAATGTCAACCTCTGTTAGAAGGACTGGACTTTCTGTCAGAGACCGCAGAAGGTTACACAGCCCTTACACTGATTTTTAGACAAAATAGCTTAAACGATCTCGATGGTCGATGGTCGATCAAGGTTATTGGCGATGGGACACTTCAACAGGCAAGATATTACTTCCTTTCAATTAGTCGTCTGCAGCAACCGTGCGTTTATCTTGTACCGTTTCTCAGATATTCAACGTCGAATAACGGCGTGGGTCACTCAAGGTTATTGGAATTGGCATCAGTCGGTATAAGATCATATCGACTCCCTGAATAACTAAGGGAATTAGAAAATCGATAAGAAAAGCATAGCCTATACAAAGAGTAATAAAATAGGCCCTAACAGAATTGAAAAATCATGTAAATTATATAAGAGTATAAACAAACTCACTTCAGACCATAGATAACGAAGGCGATTAGAAAAATCGATAATGTAAAAAAAGAACAGATTAGCGTGACGTGAAGTCAGAAAACTGCAAGGTCACCAAACCTATAACAAAAAGCATAGCCAATACAAAACGTACTTAAATAACATAGGCCTAACTGAATGATCATTAGAACAAACTCAATTCCGTTATAAGAAAGTCTGAGAAAGAATGCTATGTTCAAAAACTTGACATTGTGAAAGGCAATCTAGCAAAAACTTGGAAAGTACTAAATGCAGTAACTTCACGACACACTCAGTCAAGTGTTGTCGACGAGATTGTATACAATAATAGCATAATTAAAGATCCAAAACAAATAGCTAACAAATTTAATGATTTCTTTGTTAATGTTTGACCAGCAGTAGCTGTGCTTCAATTCAAAGAACTTTAAGCAGTTCATGCTGCCAAGTAATCAGAATTCATGATAAGAAAATTTTATGCAAAGACTTAATCGAGGTGAAAATATTCCAAAAAGTTTTAGGGGGCTACTTTTTTCTGAAACACCCTGTATATTATAGACACTAACAATAAACACTAGCAAAATTCTCCAAAACGTGCTTTACTATACAACGAAAAAACCTACATCGGCGCCGTTTAATTTGGCCCACCCGGTACAGTGTCAAAGAATGGCGTGACCTTGAAACTGGGTTAGAGTTGTTCGAGGTCATTGAAAATGGCGCAGTTTGATAGACCATATACGACAGTTACGACTTTCTATTGGTCGGCCATTGTAACTATAGCTCTATCTTGTACCGCTTTTAAGTTATTTGGCGTTGAGTAATATCGTGACCTTGAAACCTGAGTTAGAGGTCACTTAAGGTCACTGGAGATGATACCATTCGAAAGCTAGGGTGCAGTTTCCTATTTGCCTTCCATAGTAACTATGGCGCTATCTTGTATCGTTTGCGAGATATTGTGAGTTATTGGTAGAAAATTACGAAATTTTTATACCCCCACCTGTATTTAGCGTCCCCACAGGGGGTGACCCCGTCGGAATTTTGTGAAGATGTTTGATGCTGATAAAACTAGAATGATTGGGCTATCGTGTGGTGAAGAAATTATGACAATATGTTAAGTTCTTTTCATAGAATACCAGAACGTGAAGGACGGATGGACGGACAGACAGACAAACGGATAAAATTGCTATATCAGTATCACGCGTCAATATGCTGACGCGCAGTAAAAACAATAGTTGTCAATAAGTTATGTGAGCATCACATACGGACCAAAATGAATTAACCAGAATAAATCAGTGACATCTTTGAGATTTTACCAAAACACGGTACGGCAAAACATTGTTTGCCGAACCTTACTCAAAAGTGATACAGCAGTTGCCGTGCTGTGCGCACCGGTGGCGCGGCCGACGAACTACTCTTTTTCACTCCAGGCTCATAACCTAGCTTTTAACAAGTCCTTCCCACTACAAACTGCTGGTACCTAACCCTTGGTCGACTGTCTTCACGCACTCTTGTTCAGTTCACTGTATTTCGGACTTATACGCTCATCGGTTTATTTTCTTTTGTTATTATTTCTTTTAAGTTTTGATCTCGTGTGGTAGACTAAGCTAGCTCTCTCCGTCAGATTTTTATCGCACGTTAAATATGTGGATATCGTATCGTATCGTGTTGTGTCGTTGCTATTGCAGCGGACAACGCCATCAGACCTGCGTCATGACGTCGACTCAGTGACGGCGGCTTTCATGCGCTCGTGTGACAACGGATACCTGCGACTGGGCATCTTCAACCTGTTCGTCGACGCTGCCATTGAAGGTCGTATCGAACTCGAGCTGCAGGCCATCTACCACCAGCTCGTCGATCACTACATGTACCGCAAGCCGTACGACCTCGCCCGCCGTCCGTCTTTCCACGTCGCAGCGCTCAACGACGCTACCTGTCGCATCACTCCGCTAGGTCATACAAATACCATACCGTGTACCCGAGTCTTGAGATATCTGGCAGTGCAGTCATGTACTCTAAAGCTTAACCCTTTAGAGTGCAGAGGTGATTATAGTGCCATATGGAATAATATGAAGTTGGTACACTGGCCGCTGATGGCTGGGCTGTTACCATGGTTATAAGATATGGCTGTTACATATGGTATAGCGAAAAGGAGACGGATGGATGGATGGATGGACTGGGCGGGGCCCCTCCTCGCTGTACCAAATGTAACAGCATACCCGTCAACGGCCAGTGTACCAATCACCGTGTTTCTGTATAATGGTCCATTACTGTGCGGTTTTAATGTGCCCATCAAATGGTTAATTATTCTTTTCCTAATTCTTCTTTTTTTCTTCATACGATCCCTTGAAGCCAGTGACTTGTCGCCATTTAACTCTGTCATTTGCTAGTCTAGTCTCACTACTTCTGCTATTGGAGATAGACCTCCAAAATTTTGCCCCAGAGACAGAATTTTGACATTCCTAGTCCAGGTCAAATTGAGCAAGCGCAACATAGAGACAAGCTATTAGTACCGTCTACAGTTGGCATTGGCTATAGCGTGTCATGTTGCGGACATATTCACACATACGCTGCGATATTTGCAACTTATACTGACGGCCGCTGTGCTTCGCTGGTAACTGCACGTGTCACGTGTGAAAAGTTCTGTTGAAATGCATCGAACTTAGCCAATGCACAGCGGAAACTCAACTCCGCTAGAAGTTTAGAGTTTTCTGCTGCGCATTAAATGAGCGACAGTCGCCGACAGAAAATCGGCTGTTTGTTTAAAGTCGTCGGCGGGTGTCGGCGATTCAATGCACAACGGAAAAACGCAACTCAACTGGAGTTTTGGGAAATCACAGTTGAGTTTCCGCTGTGTATTGGGCTTCACTGGTTCTTGTGCAGCACAGCGCAGCGTGAGTGAACGGACCATAGACAACACCATTCAGCAATCTTTAATGGGATGCGGCCACATTCTTGCCAATGTTCCACACGTTCTGTCATTATCGACTACGCCGATCATCACGTCCCGTCTTCACCAGTCGTATGCTCATCCTGCAGAATGTGCCCGAACATCTTTAGCTGTTCTTGTTCTATCGAGTTGTTCGCAATTTCACTCAATTCTCTACATGGCACGTTGGTTGCTGAGTTTGTCTTTGAGCGCCCCTGTAGCGATACGCTATTGGCCTATATATAGGCTATAGTTTCACTAAGTTTGATTGTCCTATAGTCTGCCTATTTGAAGACCCAGTAGACCACCAACACGAAAACTACTCAGTGCAGCTTACGCAGACTTAAGTCAGTTGGTGTTGGGCCCGAATGGCCGATGCGATAAGCTCCCGTCGCCTGCAGCAGTACCGTTGCAGGCGACAGACAAACGAACAGACAAACAGACAAACAGAAGGACAGCGTCATCGCGTAAAGCTCTTGCTTTGCGGCAGGGGGCTTACTATGTCGAACAGGTAATCTCTGATAGGGTGACTACAGTGTGTCCCCCCAAAAATGAGACTCGCGTAATCTTGAATATGATGTACAGTTGTAAGTCTATTGCAATGTAATTTAGCATGTGATATCCTGATGAACTTAGCTATTAAACGTGGCAAATTATATATGCGTTTAATAGTTAAGGTCATCAGAATATCATGTGCTAAATTTCACTGCAATAGAATAGTAACTGTACAAGATCTTCAAGATTACGCGAGTCTCATTTTTGTGACACAGTGTCGTTGTTGCAGATGCTGGGTTTGACTTGTAGGACTGGCGGTAATCCACGACGACGCCCATGTGATCGAATCGTTCGTAATGCGTGGCGCCGATGTCAACAGTTACGATCGTGACGGCAACACTGCGCTGCTGCGTTCTGGATATAGCCTCAAACACGCATGCTTACACAAGCAAGCATCATACTAATAATATTAATATCATTGCTATTATTATCGTGCCCCGTCGGGACCACCGGCGACGTACTGTTTTTGGTGCTGTGTGTAAGGAAGTAAGTAATTCTCTATTATTTGTTCTGTTTGTACATTTGTTGCATTGTCTTTTAGCAATATTAGGGAAACCGGTCGCATGAAACTTTCTGACAGTGGTTCGGGGATCCTGCCATTATATTTTGGGTTAAACTAAGCCAAAATCCACGTCACTGGGTCAAAAATGTAAAAAAAATCGGTAGAAATGTAAAAGTCGGTACGATATTCAGCCATTGCAGTCATCGGCTGGCAAACATGAAACGCTGCGTTGTCGTTGAAGGCCGGTGTACAAGAAAAGAAAATTCGCATTACTCGCCTCTCTAGCGTCGTCGGAGTTGTGGGAAATCGTACTGCCATGATCAACACTCGAGTGTCTGCCAAGACACACGAACTGTTGAATCAACAGTTCGTGTGTCTTGGCAGACACTCGATCTCCTATGACCCACTGCGACTGTGGCGTACCGCAGGGTTCAGTGCTCGGCCCGCTGCTGTTCACTGCCTATACGTGTCAGCTGTTGCCGAGCTGATCGAGTCACACGGCGTGTCATACCACCATGCAGTTCGCCGACGACACACAGCTCCTCGTCAGCATGGACAGCACCAATGCCACGCCGGCCATCGACAGGCTCGCCCACTGCTAGGCCGCAGTTCGCCTCTGGTTCCTGCAGAACGGCCTCCAACTCAATGCTGACATGTCAGAGGTGGTCCTTCTCGGCACCCCTGCCCAGCTCCGGTCAACTGCCAACATCACCACCGTCGACGTTGCTGGAAGCACTCTGCCGGTCGCGTCGCAGCTCAAGTCGCTTGGCGTGACCATTGATTCTAACCTCCGGTTTGACTGTCATGCCAGAAACGTTGCAAAGGCCTGCAACTTCCACACTCGCGCTCTGTGCCACGTGCGCAGTCTACTGACTGACGACGTCGCCCAGACAGTCGCGTGTAGCATCGTCCAGGCTAGACTACTGGAAAGCGCTAGTGAGTGGTTCACCGGCGGCGACGTTTGACAAACTACAGCGCGCCCAGAGCAACCTGACCAGAGTGGTCTGCCAGAGCCGGGGTCGCACCTACGCCAGGCTGCTGCTTTGCTCCCTACACTGGCTTCCGGTGAGGCAGCGGGTCACCTATAAAGTGACTCTACTGACTCGCAAGGTGCGGACCACAGCCACTCCAACGTATCTCAGCGAGCTGGTATACAGACCCGTCCACCACCTCGGACTCTGCGCTCATCCGATGCTCTGCTGCTGGTCGTTCCTCGCACACACACCGAACTGGCCCGCAATAAAGTCGCTATATAACGCCACTAATAAAAAATAACGCTGTGCATTTTTCTTGATTTACTGGTTTGTCTGTTAATACGTCAGACACTCTGCTCAACGAGTTGTATATAAATTGGCGTAAAAATTTTTGGGTGAGGTCGGCATTGAGACAAAAAAGTGATTAGATTTTTTTGCAATGATCTGCACCGAATCCAGGAATTTCTTCTTCTTTACTTGCCTGTATTGTGTCATTTCATGTTTTGTGTCCGTTATCATGATGACTACTTCAGTTCTATACAACTGAAATTAAAATTAGCAGTGCAAACATTTCTGCAATTGTGAGTGATTAGTTAGTTGCTCACCATTTTTAATGGGAAACACACAATTATGTACAATTTTATTACTTTTGGAAACAAATTTACAGCTAAATGTTTGCTGACACGCAGCCAGGCATCACACTTATGTAGTGCTTAATTTTTAAAGTCAGAATGAAATTTATAATTTCCTCTTCTCATTTGTGCTGCCATCTGGCGTAATAAAGAATGATTACGCAGGTTGTTGTTGCTGGGAGCCGATCCAAACAAGAAAAGCTGTAAGCGTGGAAGTTCTCCGATATCGTCGATGTCGCCGCTCATCTCAGTCTGTGTCGCCTACGGTCACTGCACTTGCGCTAGAACACCTCTCATAGCCGAGCTGCTCGCCTGCGGCGCCGACCCGAGCGTCGACCGGATCTGGTTCGCGGCATGCAGCGGCGGCAGCGGCACGGGGAACGGCGTCGGTGTGCCTCCGCACTGCGTCTCACGTCGGCTGGACGAAGGGACGCGACGCGCACTGGCCGAGCTGTGCCTCGCACCGAAGCGTCTACAGACGCTGTGCGCATGCGTTGTGCGAAAATGCCTAGCAGCTGCCGAGTTCAACGGCGTCGTCAAGAACACTGATCGCCTGCCGCTGCCGTCTACCGTCAAAGCGATGTTGAAATTACAACTTACCAACATGTAGCCTTGCCCACTGATTATTAAACTTGTCGGGCGTAGGTTTAGTAGCCAGTCCGGACGACTAGCGGCCGTGCCAACTAGTAAATACGAGTCTGAGAGCTCTCTCTCTCTCTGTCAGTTACAGTCAGAACTGTCGTTATGTCAGGTGTAAAAAGGTAAAAGGTAAAGGTGTGGACACTTGCTATAGCGTCACATGAATCAGACTCGTGACCAGTAGCGCTTTACAGTCTCGGAAGTGGCAGCTGCATGAGCCAATGGTGCCGCAGCGCAAATATATGTGGCCATCCACTGCCCGCGCTAACGGACAATTGGACCCACGATGCAGCTAGCGGACACACGATCGCCCCAATCAGCCACACTAGGCCTTCACCCCGTAGCCGTAGCTACTACTCATTTCCCATCCCGCTGAGGGTAGGAGGCTGAGTTGGCCTGAACACACAGTACATTAGCAACTTGCTCAAGGTTGTTTGCAGTGGACCGGGTGTGAGTCGAACCCGCAACCTCTTGGTTACGCGTCCGATACTCTACCAACTGGACCACAGCACAACTGTAGTTGTGTCAGGTGCAGAACAGTGGGCTGTTCTGCACCTGACACAACTACAGTTCTGATTGCAACTACTGAAAGTCAAAAGGTCAAATATTATAATAAACGTTAAATAACGACAGGAGTGCTAGTGCTACGTGAGTAATTTACAAACGTTTATAAGTTATTTAACATTTATTATAATATTTCACCATTTGACTTTCAACAGTATTATTAGCCTACAACACACCTTACACAACGACAGTTCTGACTTAAAAGCTCTCAGACTCATATTTACTAGTTGTCACGACCTCTAGTCAGCCGGACGGGCTAACGGGCTACTAAGCCTACGCCCGACAAACCTACCGCCACTCGGAACACCAGTGTTTATGTTACTATTTATGCTAATATATTATTTTTTAAAAACTTTTTGTCGCCTACAGTAGGCCTACTGACAGCGGAGCAAAAAACCGCACCAGCAAACTTCAGTGCAGATGTAATCAATGGTTAATATTTTGAAATGCTTTCTGTTTCATTTTCAGTAGTCTAGCACGTTTTCCTTGCCCACTCACCGTTATAAGAATAGACGAAGTTCGCCATATGAGTGTTACCAGTCAAAGCTGCCAGTAATTATACAATAATATATCAACAACGTCAGTAGTAACTAATAAGATGCTCCATCAGTGGTCTGCAAAACGGCATCCGCTTCGAGTGTTATTTACGCGTGGTTTCCATCATTATACGTAAATGATTGCGCAACACAACGCACCGCAAGCGTTTTCCGTTCCACAAAAACGTCGCGAAAGAAGTCGGTGGCGCACGAGCTTACGTACGGCAAGCAATTAGTACCACGCTGTAATTTTCCGCAAGTCCACGGCATCGTGGGGGACATGCGACCACCCAAGTTTCATCCAAATTGCCCTATTGGTAGGCGAGTTATAGCGTTTCCAAAAAGTTCCGGCGGCGTGCCGGCGGAATTGCGGTGCGGTGCGTTACAAAATTCTTACGTAATGATGGAAACCAGGCTTTAGTGTAAACATACAGACTGCGCGGCAAGTTATTAGCGACAGCTTAACGTCAAAGGTTGCAACTATCTAGAGGAGGCGGTTTGGCTTAGCGGTAACACGTTGGTTACTTTACGCCGGGCCTGGATGGGTGACCGTCTTTGGACGCCGGGTAAACCACCTCGGCGCAGAACCAGGCACCCAGGTCAACTCAGCCTGTGCTATCCCTCTGTGGGTATAGCGGAATCCACATTAACTTTGCTTTACTTCGCAATCGCTAATATCTGCTGGTGACGCAGCGTATATTATGCAGGGGCCCTAACAGTTGTGTGTTTGTGAGATGATCGCACACGGTCACGCTCGTTTGCAAAACATGCATAGACCTATAGCACAGTATATTTGACTAGAATTGTCAGAAAAAAACATTTCTTTGGCCAGATATCAAAAGAGGCAGCAAACATCATAACATTCAAAACTATATCCAATGAATAGAAATTCGTGTAGAGTCTTTATAACCTTGAATATGTTCAACCGACTATACGGCGATTAGACAGCGCCCGTGAGTGTCACGAGCAAACTGAATGGCTAAAGCATAAACCGCACTTGCATGGCGTTGCGTGGAAAACAAATACAGCATTATCAAAACTATCCAATGAATAGAACTTCGTGTAGAGTCTTTATAACCTTGAATATTTGTCGTAATTCAAGGTCAAATAAGAAGCAAAAAAAGAAAGGGGTAGTTTGAAGATAAGTAGGCGCAATCCCTGTTCTCCCTTTTTTAGTGTCAGTTATAGCATAAACCGTCATAAAATATTATAGTACTTATTCTGATTATAGTACTTATTCAGTATTATACCGCCTCGTGGGTCGGTTAGGGTTCAGCAGTAAGGGTTAGTGCCAGTTATAGCATTGTTATAGCATTGCGCCTACTTATCTTCATGTGCCCCATGAAAGTTTAAGAGGAAAACGTGTACATTTGCAAAGTGACAGTTTAGGCCTACTTCTCTTTCCAGCAGTGAAAGAATTGTGAAAATCCGTTAAGAATTGACAAGTTATCGCCATGAGTTTGGTGTACTACTTTTTTGGGACACAGTGTATATTATCACAGCCAGATTGCTAGTCAGCGTGACTGCTATTTATCACGTGCGTCACTCACATGCTGCAGTAATTTATCGTAATGCGTATCCGTTACAGGAGATAATATAGGCCTAGCATGAGCGTTAGCTTCGAATCATGTTAGTGCTACATATAGGGCTACATAAATCTATCTTTATTCACTTCATCGTCAATCGTCATTAATAGGATGTATGGGATTGTTACTGAAAAATAGCAAACACCTTTTGATAGATGTAAATCAAGTTCGCTATAGTGTAGATTGCCTATATCACTAAGTTCTGGATAATCACAAAAAGCCAAGATCATAATTACAATTCCCTATCCAATATTCTACCTGTATATCAGGGTCTGAGTTGGCCGTCGTGATAAATAACAAAATAGAACCATCAGCCTTAAAATTTGAACTTGAGATAAAATGTCGTGTATCGACCTTGGCTGAGCAGCCGTCACCGACGTCAAACTCTCGTGTGCCGAAGTCCATGCCGAGCACGCTCGATTTAGCGTCGTCGTCGTCGTCGTCCGGCCAGAAGTCGTCGTAGAAGAAACGGCGAAACAGCGATGTTTTGCCGACACCGTAGTCACCGCACAGTACCACCTACACACATGCGACGTAGGCTCGGTCGTAACACGCGTACTCACACGAGTATTACTCTTGTAGCGTCAATGCGACGAAGTCAGAACAGGCAATGTGTACTTGGAGCAAGAATCAATGTGTCAGAATCTGTGACAAATGAGTGGCTTCCTTGTGGACACTGAGATATCTTTGCGATGGCTAGACTTCCGTATATTGGTGCACCTTAACTCACGAAATTATATTCCAAAACGTTTTAGAACATTGTAGTAATGCGTTTCTGAACATTTTCCAGGCGCATTAATGACTTTGTCAATGTCATGCTCCGTTATGGAACATTGAGGAACATTATGGTACCAGGAAAGCACTTGAGTTCAGCATGTATGCGCACTTAAAACAACTCTAAACAAGTCTAAACACGATAATAGGAATAATGGAATAATGGCGTGCCATTAAAATCTTGGTTATGGGGTGATTCAGGACAGGACCACTCAATGACATGTTATTGCAAAGACAGGTGTTATGCCCCCGAAATTCGGGGGCGGTTATTCGCTATAGCGCTATGCCCCCGAATTACCTTTCGCATCAAAAGAGAACATTATGTCATCAACATACACAAATAATCACCGAAGTAGACGTTAAACTGAATAAGTGACATATGACAATTGAAAATTTATATAGAAAATGAACTGAAACAGAACAAAATTTAAAAAAAATTATGACCCGACAGTGGGATCGAACCGCGCACCTAAGACGCAGCAGGCAAGAGATTTCCAACTGCGCCAGCAGGCAACTTGGTGGAAGTGGTCTAAAGCGCCCATATAAGCTGTAGCAAGTTATAGTGTACCCGTGCGCGCATGCGCAATGCGCAGCCACGATCTGCTATTTTCGGGAGCATAGTCACTGTGTATTGGAAATGGCACCTGTGACCATTCGATAGATTGCATGCATTCATCTTTCATTGTAAATGGCCGTATCTTGTACCGTTTTCGAAATAATGTGAGGTATTGGCCGAAAACGCCAATTTTTCATACCCCTACCATTTAACTTGCACGATCACCCCGAACCCTTCGATTTTCCTTCAAAATTTTAATACAGACCGAGTCCCTAAGCTATTACAGGTGCAAAAATATTGCCAAAAAGTTCAACCCTCTTCGTGGGGTGCACCAAGGTCAAACGACAGACTGATTTGCCATGATATAAAGCGAACGTGACGTAGTAACGTTCGCCTAAAATGGTATACCATTCGATAGATCGTATACGAATAACTATACGTCTTCCATTGTAACTATATTTTGTATGGTTTCTCAGATGGAGCAATATAGGTCTAGTGGTCTAAAATCGCGATTTTTTCATGCCCTTTCTACACAACGACTCTGGGGAAAGCGGTTTTTTCACAACCGACTCAGATCCCTGGCCTATCATGTGGTGTAAATATATTCCGCAATAAAGGTGCTCCGTTTGGTCACAGCTCAAGCGCGTCACAGAGAGACGGACAAGCGATCTCAATAGCAGAGTGTTAACTATCCCACATAACGCTCGCTAAAATATGCAGAATACTTTAAAAAGTCAACACAACGCTGTAGGTTACGCAAGCAAAAATACAAGCCCACACTTAAAATAAAAATAATAATTGTGCTTACTGTATTGGCCCTCTGGTGGATGTTATTTAATCGAAACTGTGTTGGCACAGTAAATACCGCCTCTTTAGTCAGTTTTACTCATTTTCCGCGGCGGTATTTACCGCCGCATTAGCATCGTGCCTTTATGAAAGCACAGTTTCTTACTACATTGATCTTATGAAATTGAAGCTGTAACTACACACTTGAAACATCGTAGATGTACAAAGTCTAGTGTGTATACACCTTGAAGCACGGCACATTTCCAATATGCGTTAAGCCGTCGAACTGAGCTGCTGAACTGCTCAGCTTTAAATCCATTTGTTTGAAAGCTCGATTAGAAATTTTCAACAAAACAAAGAGCATAAACATAAGCAAGACAACCACGCATACCAACTTGCAGTCAGTCACACAGTGTGTAGCGCCGTTAGCATCACGTGAGTATTTTCGACTACGATCACAGTTGACGTGCACCCGAGGTTAGTAACAACTAACAATGAACTGGCGCACGCCTAGCTCTCACTGCGTAGCCTAGCTACCAGTACCTGTGTACAAGCATGGACACCGATCTACTATTATTTGATCTGGTGCTATTATAATAGGAGTCCGTGCGTGGTACGTGGGTCATTTGCCGCTGTTATCAGCATCAGTTGCAATCTACGATAGGCCTACGATACGATACGATACGATAATGTGTATTTAACGTGCAGCTAAAAGTTGACGGTTAGCCAGCTTAGTCTACCACACGGAACGAACAAAAAATGTAAAAGAAAAACTAAAAAATAAACTGATGAGCATGATAAGTCAGGTTCAGTCCCATTATCATGAAGCGCCCAAAACGACTTTTATCGTTATTCTCACAGCGTGGTCCTTAAGCCCGCGACACACGAGCCAACATTGTCGGCCGACAATGTTGGCTGTCATTTTTGTCAGCCAACATTGTCGGCTGACAATATTGGCTCG
>Ga0209339_1000469_pt1 | contig 14749 bp, 10 predicted proteins | sample OlaalgELextract3_FD_187376 | JGI IMG/M metagenome (GOLD analysis project Ga0209339, IMG submission 187376) | Olavius algarvensis symbiont microbial communities from Tuscany, Italy - Type A ELBA extract 3 (SPAdes) (version 2) | ecosystem: Host-associated > Annelida > Digestive system >... | reverse complement strand
GCTGCACGCAGACGGAACGACCATCCTGCTGGTCGAGCAGAACGCCCGCCTGGCCCTGCAGGTTGCCAGCCGCGGGTATGTGCTGCAGTCCGGGTCAGTGGTGCTCAGTGATACCGCTGAAAACCTGGAAAAAAATGAAATGGTGCGCGAAGCCTATCTGGGTGAGTAAAACGGGTTCTATATTGCGGATTTCGGATTCTGGATTAAATGCAAAACTCTCCTGAATTGTATGATCCTTCCAATATTTTCAGACTCATTTTTACAAATCAATAAACCCCTGCCGGGGATTAAGACTCTTAAAACATCTGTATTTTATATGGTGCTGGTTTTGGGTTTGTCACTGAACCCAAGACCCTGCTCGTCGGTCCCCCCAGGCGGCACGAAAGCGCCCAAACCTTCGCCGGCCGGCAATGCAGATGTTTCACCTTCAGCCATCTGGAGCGAACTGCTCAAAAAAACAACCTTTCCGCACACTGCCCCGTTGCCGCCGCAGCGGCCCACGATTTTGGATGGGACCTACACCAAGTTCGACCCCCTCGAAAGGGCACCGGTTGCGTGTCGGCGCTGTCCGGATTATGTGCCCGCCGGGGGGAACTGGAAGCTGAATTTTGGCAACGGCGTTTTTCGAATCATGCATGAATTTACCGGCTGGCGAAGCATCGGGTCTTTTGTTATTGACGGAAACCGCATGCGGTTATTCAATGATCCTACCTGTACCGAAGTGACAGGCGCCTATTTCTGGACATTAAAAGATAGGCGCTTGGAATTTCAGGTGATTCAAGACGAATGCGCCATCGGCATGCGGGCGAGGAATTTAACCAAACAGATCTGGCTGTCATGTCAGGCGCCTTAGAGAGAAACACGTTCATCGAAAATTCTACCGAGGAGAATTTTGAAAAAAATATGATGATTATGGTGGGCCTCTTGCGCCGAAAGCCCCCGCTTCGCGGGATGACATATCGGTTTTAGGATATTGAGGCATGCCTCCAACGCCGAAAGCCTCTTGCCAACCAATCCGGGATACGGACCGCCCGGTTCAAGATCATCTAATCGATTTAAACTCATTTCCAACCCATTCAATCAACTAAGAATCCAATTTTCTTGGCCGCGAATACTTGTTAAGCGCTGCTATCGGTTTTTTCTTTTTTCTAGTAAATGCAGTCAGCGATCTTTGGTTTAGCAACATATTTCAAACGGCAGCAAAAAAGTCCAATATTATCCGTGTGGGAGGAGCGATATGCAACAAAATTCAAAGTGGGAAAAATGCTGGATAACGTGCCCGGAAGACAATGTCGAGGCCGAACTGTTGGTCGAATGGCGAGAGGAAGATGGCAAATTAACGGCCAATAGTATGAGCTGTAATAATTCCAAACTGATGGACCTCAAACCGGTCGATTGCAATTGGTCCTGCTGGGAGGAAATTGATAGCAAGGATAGATAGCGTACAGCCGCAAGTGGACTAAAAAGCTAACCACCGAGAATCACGGAGGATCACGGAGGATCACGGAAAAAATGGCTGCCATGAAAGACGCCGACAATCTGGTAGCTGAAGCGATTCGGCTGGCCACAAAATGGCAAAACCGGGCCAATGAGCTGCAGACCGCTGAAGAAAAAGCCCGCCATCGCAAACTGGCGCGCCTGTTTACCAATCCAAAGGACAGAGTCATTCTAACCGCCCTGATCGACCAGTGTTTTCGCTCGAAAGACAAGCGGCGCGTGGCGGATCAGCTTCATTTTTTGCTGACCACATACGGAACCCCTGCTTTTTTCTCACCTATTGAAAAGTTTTTGATTTTTCTATTCAGCCACGGCGGCCGGTTTTTACCCTCGATTGCGGTCCCCCGGTTTATCCGCAAAATGCGCCGGGACAGCGAACATTTGATCATTTCCGCCGGGAAAACGCACCTGGCCGCTTACCTGGATAGGCTCAGAGACCGGGGATTCAGAACCAACATCAATCACATCGGCGAAGAGGTATTGGGAGAAGCAGATGCGGCGTCGCGTTTGAAAATGTATCTGGATGATTTAAAAAACCCGTCGGTCGAACACATCTCCGTTAAGATTTCAACGATATTGTCCCAAATTCAACCGTTGGCTTTCGATCATACCGTTAACCTCCTGGTGGAGCGACTCGGGACGCTGTACCGCGCAGCGGTTGAGACCAAATACGTGCAGCCCGACGGGACCCGGGTGCCTAAAATTGTGCACCTGGACATGGAGGCCTACCGGGACCTGGCCATCACGGCCGAGGCGTTTATGCGAACCCTGGATCAGGACGGGTTTAAAGACCTTTCAGCCGGCATGGCCCTGCAGGCCTATCTGCCGGATTCTTTTCACATTTTGCAAAAGATAACGGCCTGGGCCCGAAAACGGGTGCAGGCCGGCGGAAACCCCGTTAAAATTCGCATCGTCAAAGGCGCCAACATGGAAATGGAGTTTATCGAGTCGGCGTTGTTTGACTGGCCCCTGGCGCCTTTCGACAGCAAAGTCGAAACCGATGCCAACTGGAAACGGATGGTCGCTTTCGGGATGCAGCCGGAAAACATCAGGGCCGTGAACCTGGGAATTGCTTCCCACAACCTTTTCGATATCGCCTATGCCTTTCTGGTGGCCCAACAAAACGATGTCAGGGACTATTTTACCTTCCAGATGATAGAGGGTATGGCCAACCACGTACGCCGCGCCATCCGGGAAACGGGTCAGCAAATCATCGTCTATGCGCCGGTCGCCACCCGGGAGCAGTTCATTCACGCGATCGCCTATCTGATCCGGAGATTGGATGAGAATACGGGCCCCAAAAATTTTCTGCGCCATCTAAACCAGCTGCAAACCGGTGAAGGTTCCTGGCAATTTTTGACCCGGCACTTTAAATCTTCCATCAAAAAAATGCGACAGCCGGCCGGGTTGCCGCACCGCAGCCAGGACCGGTTGGGCGAAAAAATTTCGAACAAAACCGGCACCTATTTCGAAGCGCATTTTAAAAATGAGCCGAGCACCGACTGGTCGCTGGCGCCCAATCGCCGGTGGGCCGAAGCGATTCGAAAAAAATGGAAAAAACAGCCCGGGGACCCGCCGCTGAAAATCCCCCTGGTGATTGACGGACAACAAATCCATGACGGCCGTCGCATGCGCGATGTGGTGGATCCATCGCAATTTAATCGCAAAGTCGTCGTAGCCCGCTTTGCCCTGGCCAACGCGCAGGACATCGAAAAAGCCGTCACGACCGCCAGCAAGGATCCCGACGGCTGGCGTCGCAAAACCCATAAACAGCGTCACCGGCTTCTGTCCAAAGTCGCCCTGGAACTGCGCAAAGCACGCGGCGACCTGATCGGCGCGGCGGCCGCCAGTACCGGTAAGGTATTTACCGAAGCCGATGTCGAAGTTTCCGAGGCGGTGGATTTCGCCGAGTACTATCCCCATTCCGCCGGCGCATTTTTCGGCATCGATCATCTCCAATGCCGCGGCAAGGGAGTCGGCGTGGTGATCTCACCCTGGAATTTTCCCATTGCCATTCCCTGCGGCGGGATTGCGGCGTCACTGGCCGCCGGCAATACCGTCATTTTCAAACCCTCCTCGGAAGCGGTCCTGGTGGCCTGGGAGGTGTGCCAGTGTTTCTGGCGGGCCGGAATACCCAAATCGGTGCTCCAGTTTGTGCCCTGTTCCGGATCAACCACCGCGGCCAGGTTGACGAACCATCCGGCAGTCGATTTCATTATTTTGACCGGCGGCACCGATACCGGATTGGCGATTTTAAAGCAGAGGCCGGATATCTTCCTGGCGGCTGAAACCGGCGGCAAAAACGCCACCATCGTTACGGATATGTCCGACCGGGACCAGGCCATAAACGATGTGATTTATTCGGCCTTCGGCAATTGCGGCCAAAAATGCTCGGCGACCTCGCTGCTGATTCTGGAACGCGAGGTCTATAAAGATCCGGATTTCAAACGCCAGCTGGTGGATGCCGCCCGTAGTTTCGCGACCGGCTCGGCCTGGGATTTTTCAATTAAAATGGGGCCGTTGATCCATCCTCCCCGGGATGACCTGGCCAAGGCGTTGACAGAATTGGAAGCCGGTGAATCCTGGGCCTTGAAATCGGAGAATGTGGCCGGCAATCCCAATATGTGGACCCCCGGTATCAAGTGGGGTGTCAAGCCCGGCAGCACCACCCACATGACGGAATTTTTCGGCCCGCTGCTGGGGGTTCTACCGGCCAATGACCTCAAGCAGGCAGTAAATTTGGTCAACCAGACCGGGTACGGGTTGACTTCCGGTATCGAAAGCCTCGACCGGCGTGAACAGGAATACTGGTCGCTGCGGATCAAGGCCGGCAATCTGTACATCAACCGGGGGACCACCGGTGCCGTTACACTGCGCCAATGGTGCGGGCAAGAGCACCATGCTCAAAACCACCAGCGGTCTGTTAAAACCCCGTAAAGGCTCGATCCGCCTGAACAATGAGGAACTCACCCAGCTTCGCCCCCATCAAATCGTCGAAAAGGGTGTGGTCCAGGTACCTGAGGGACGTCGTATTTTCGGGACCCTGACCGTAATGGAAAATCTGGACATGGGCGCTTTCATCAGCAAGGACAGCCAAAAGAACAAAGAGAACCTGGACCGCGTGTTCGAACTCTTTCCGCGGCTTGAGGAGCGCAGCAAGCAGGTCGCCGGCACGCTCAGCGGCGGCGAACAGCAGATGCTGGCCATGGGACGCGCCCTGATGACCAGACCGAAAGTACTGCTGCTGGATGAACCCTCCATGGGCCTGGCACCGGTTCTGGTAGACGGCATCTTTGACACCATCCGCCAGCTGCACGCAGACGGAACGACCATCCTGCTGGTCGAGCAGAACGCCCGCCTGGCCCTGCAGGTTGCCAGCCGCGGGTATGTGCTGCAGTCCGGGTCAGTGGTGCTCAGTGATACCGCTGAAAACCTGAAAAAAAATGAAATGGTGCGCGAAGCCTATCTCGGCGAATGATTCGATTGCGGATTTAGGATTGCGGATTGCGGAATTAGCTGATTCAAATTAAGTTCAACTTTCGTTGCCCGCAGCAAATCAAGATTTACGTATTTCGCCGGAGTTGAAAAAATCCCATTCTGTTTTTATTTCCCTTCGACAATCGAAGAAGCCAAAATCATATCCGATCGAAGTCAGGGCATTCGACGGAACATTATGGTTGACGGCGGAGTAGTTCGTGCCGTAAGGTGAGACAATTAATATAAAAACCAATGGAGGCGACAATGTATAAGGTGGGATTTATCGGTTGGCGCGGCATGGTCGGCTCGGTGCTGCTGGAGCGGATGCGTGAAGAAAACGACTTTCAGGGATATGAGCCGGTTTTTTTCACCACTTCCCAGGCCGGACAGGATGGTCCGGACGTCGGCACCGGTGTCAAACCGCTTGAAGACGGGATGGACATCGAGAGGCTTGCGGAGATGGACGTCATTGTTTCCTGCCAGGGCGGCGCCTACACCAGTGAGGTTTATCCTAAATTGAAAGAACCATGGAATGGGTATTGGATCGACGCCGCATCTACCCTCCGGATGCAGGATGACGCCATCATCGTGCTTGACCCGGTAAATCGATCGGTGATCGATAAAGCACTGTCGGATGGGATTAGAAGTTATATCGGCGGCAATTGTACGGTATCGCTGATGATGATGGCCCTGGGCGGATTGTTTGACAAGGGGCTGATTGAATGGATCAGTTCCATGACCTACCAGGCGGCCAGCGGTGCCGGCGCTAAAAATATGCGGGAGCTTATTACCCAAATGGGAGAACTCGAGAGCGGCGTGGCAGACCTGCTTGGCGACCCGGCGTCCGCTATCCTCGATATCGACAAAAAAGTATCTCAAAAACTTGTTGACGGCTCACTGACCCTGGACAATTGGGGGGTGCCCCTGGCAGCCAGTCTCATCCCCTGGATTGACGCACCGGTTGAAGGCGGCCAATCAAAAGAGGAATGGAAAGGAATTGCGGAGACCAATAAAATCCTCGGCAATCAGGCTGATCAAATCATTCCCATCGACGGGCTCTGTATACGCATCGGGACCATGCGCTGCCATTCCCAGGCATTTACCATCAAATTGTCCCGCGATGTCGCCGTCGATGAGATCGAATCGATCATCGCGGCGCACAACGATTGGGTCAAGGTCATCCCGAACGATCGCCAGATAAGCACAGAAGAACTGACACCGGCCAAAGTATCGGGAACACTGGCTGTTCCGATAGGCCGAATTCACAAATTGAATATCGGCCCGCAATATCTTGCCGCTTTCACGGTTGGGGATCAGCTCCTCTGGGGAGCGGCGGAACCGCTGCGCAGGATGCTTAAGATCGCACTGGATTACCTGGGGAATTCCTGAACCAGGCAGAGCCGGAATTGAAGATTGATGAATTCGTAAAAAGTCGAATTCATCACGTGTTTGGTGTTTCGTGTTTGGTATTTGGTAAACCCCTTCGCACGTCATATCAAGATGTTATACCAGTAAACACTAAACACCAAATACTAAACACTCTCGTAAACAGGTCGATATTCGACTTTTTACGAGACCGTCAAGATTGAAAATTGAATATTTATGGTTCGCCTTCGGCGGATCGATTTTATTTGTCAACCTTTGTCACATATCCTGTTCAAACATGATTTGATTTCAATTCATAGGCGCAAAATCGGGCTGACAGACGATTTTTTATTGCCAGCACAGATTGCGATTGAATTGTCAATTCGTAAGTTTTCAACGGTGGAAATCCGGTATTCATTTTCGAATACTCGGCAGCAACAAAGCAAAAAACAATCAGGAGAAGCAGTATGCAACAAGATTCGAAATGGGAAAAATGCAAAATTACCTGTCCGGAAGACAAGGTCGAGGCAGAGCTTTTGGTCGAATGGCGCGAGGAAGACGGTAAATTAACGGCCAAAAGCGTTAGCTGTAATAACTCCAAGCTAATGGACCTGAAACCGGTCGATTGTCAATGGTCCTGCTGGGAGGAAATTGAAAAAAAAGATAAGTAAAAAAACTGATTCCCTTAGATCTGGCAAGCGGATAAATGGATTAAGAGGATAGCGCAGGCAGCATTTGATTAAAGACAGGGTTACATGAGATGATGAAAGGGAAAACAATGACAGGATTCCTGAATTCGGCATTCGGCATTCGGCGTTCGGCACTCGGTATTCAATATTCGACATTCTCAGGTATCGTCGCTGTATTTTTATTCTGCTGTCTATTTATCTCACCTGCGGCAATCGCTTCCGATGCCAAAATTAATTGTGATGCACACCAGGGCGCATGTTCACAGTTGCTGGGCACCCGCACCGTATCGCTGGAAATTTCGCCGCGCCCGGTCAAAGCCATGCAGGACCTGGTCTTTAAGGTATCGATTTCCGGCAGTCCCCCCGCCAAATCCCCCCCTACATCGATCTGGGCATGCCGGCCATGAAAATGGGTCCCAACCGGGTGGTGCTCAAACCAGCCGCACAGGGTAATTACGAAGGCCAGGGTGTCATCGTGCGCTGTAAAAGCGGCCGCAGAACCTGGTTTGGAAATGTCGTAATCCCCGAAACGGGTGAAGTAAAATTTGTTTTCGATGTCGTTTATTGATCCCCTTTACCTCATTTTTTTAACCACCGGATTCACCGTGGGCTTTGGCCACTGTATCGGGATGTGCGGTCCGATTGTGGTGTCTTTATCGCTCAACCTCAAGGGCAAAAATCTTTTCCTACCCCATTTGCTTTACAATGCGGGCAGGGTGGTCACCTACACCGTGCTGGGCGGTTTTATGGGCGCCACCGGCTCATTTACCCTGGTGGCCGCCCACCTGGGCGGCATCCAGCAAGGCGCCCTGATTTTTGCCGGGATCATCATCATTGTCATGGCGCTGGCAATGAGCGGCTGGCTGCCTCTGGGACGAATATTCGGCGATGATTACAATCCCGACGGTATCATCTCCAAAGGGTTTCGAAAGCTGTCCCGGCTAAAATCCACGGCAGCATATTTCCCGGTTGGTTTACTGCTGGGCCTGCTCCCCTGCGGCCCGGTCTATACGGCGTTGTTGGCCGCCGCCGGGGCCGGTATGGCTGCTGCCGACACCTTGGAAGGTATCGGCAAAGGCATGGCCGTCATGATGTCTTTTGGAATCGGCACGATTCCGGCATTGTTTCTCGTCGCCAAGCTGGTTGACATGGGCTGGTTGAAAAATCGCCAAATCATTTACCGCATCGGCACCATCCTCATGATTGTCGTCGGGCTTTATTTTATCGTACAAGGAATAATGTACTAAGGTCTGGGTACTCGATGCTGGATGCTTGATACTGGATGCTGGATACTCGATGCTGGATGCTGGATGCTGGATACTGGATACTGGATGCTTGATGCTTGATAGTGGATACTGGGAGTGAACATGGGGATGGTATAAGGTATAGGGTGTAAGGTATAAGGGAACGGCTTTCGGCATTCGGCGTTCGGCTCACGGTTTTCGGTGGGCGGTAATTGGTGAAATAGAAGACCAATATGACCGCTTAAATTAGGTGTATAAATCGTCGTCGTACTCGTCCTCGAAATACAAAACCACCCAAATTCATCCTGTTAGAAAATCAACAGAAATCTAATTACAATCGAAATCAGATCTATATTTATCTGCCGGTTGTCGTAAGCCGAATGCCGAATGCCGAATGCCGAAAGCCGTTCCCTTACACCCTATACCCAACACCTTTCATCATAAACCCTGAACCCCATACCTTGAACCCTGAACCCCTGAACCTTGAACCCCTGAACCTTCCTGATGACAAAATCCCAACCCTGCATTAGCTTTGTGGGACAAATTAATCCTGTACCTTTTGCGCAATCTCACCTGTAAAAGAACGGAAGCCATGAACGATACCGACAAACTCGTTGCGGACGCGGTGCAGCTGGCCACCAAATGGCAAAATCGAGCCAATGAGCTGCGGACTCCCCGGGAAAAAGCCCGCCACAATAAGCTGGCGCAGCTATTTACCAATCCCAAAGACAAAGTTATTTTGACCGCCCTGATCGATCAGTGTTTTCGATCGGCCGACAACCGGCGGGTGGCGGACCAGCTTCATTTTTTGCTGACTGATATCGGAATCCCCACTTTTTTTTCACCGGTTGAAAAATTTCTGATATTGCTTTTTCTCCATGCCGGGCGGTTCATCCCCGGGCTGACCGTCCCCCGCATCATCAAAAAAATGCGACGGGACACCAGTCACTTGATCATACCGGGTGAAAGGCAAACCCTGGAGACCTACCTGCAAAAACGCAAAAGCCAGGGTCTCAAGACCAATATCAACCATATCGGAGAAGAGGTGTTGGGGGAAGACGATGCCGCAGCCCAGCTGAAAATGTATATGGATGATATAAAAAATCCTGCCGTCGAACACATCTCCGTCAAAATATCGACGATCTTTTCGCAAATCCAGCCTCTGGCCTTTGATCAAACCGTCGGCATCCTGACCGAACGCCTTACGTCACTCTATCGCACCGCCGCCGAGACGGAATATGTGCGGCCGGACGGAACCCGGGTTCAAAAATTCGTACACCTGGACATGGAGGCCTATCGCGACCTGGCGATCACGGCGGAAGCCTTCATGCAGACGCTGGATCAGGCGGAATTTAAAAATTTTTCAGCCGGCATGGCCTTGCAGGCCTATTTGCCGGATTCCTATCACATTCTTCAGCAGATTACCGCCTGGGCCGGCCAACGCGTAAAAAAAGGAGGCAGCCCGGTCAAAATAAGAATTGTCAAGGGTGCCAACATGGAAATGGAGCTGATTGAATCGGCGCTCTTTGACTGGCCCCTGGCGCCGTTTGACGGCAAAGTCGAAACCGACGCCAACTGGAAACGGATGGTCACCTACGGGATGCAGCCGGAGAACGTCAAGGCCGTGCGCCTGGGAATCGCGTCCCACAATCTGTTCGATATCGCCTATGCCTACCTGGTGGCTCAATATAACAAGGTTACGGATTATTTTAACTTCGAAATGATCGAAGGGATGGCCAATCACGTACGCCGCACCATTCAGGAAACCGGTCAGGAGCTGGTGGTATACGCGCCGGTGGCCACTGAAAAGCAATTCATTCACGCGATTGCATACCTGATCAGAAGATTGGATGAAAATACGGGCCCCAAGAATTTTCTGCAGCACCTAAACCGGCTGCAGACGAATAACAGGTCCTGGCAGTTTTTAACGAACCATTTCAAATCATCCATTAAACAAATGCAGCATTCCGCCGGATCGCCGCACCGCAGTCAGAACCGGCTTACAGAAGTTTTTTCAGGTAAAACCGGCACGTACTACGAAGCGCAGTTTCAGAATGAACCGAATACGGATTGGTCATTGACAGGCAATCGACAATGGGCGGCTGAGATTCGAAAAAAATGGCAAAAACAGCCCGGAGACGAACCGATGGAAATACCCCTGGTGGTCAATGGGCAGGAAGTTTTTGCCGGACGCCGCCTGCGCGAGATCATTGACCCTTCCCGTGTTAAGCGGAAAATCGTCGTTGCCCGTTTCGCCATGGCCAACGCCGCAGACATCGATAAGGCAGTCAAGACTGCCGGGGATGATCCCGGCGGCTGGCGCCGCAAAACCCATAGACAGCGTCATCGGATTCTGGCCAAGGTCGCCGTGGAGCTGCGCCGGGCGCGGGGCGACCTGATCGGCGCGGCGGCCGCCAACACCGGCAAAGTATTCACCGAGGCCGATGTCGAGGTTTCCGAGGCGGTGGATTTTGCCGAGTACTATCCGCACTCCGCCGGCTCGTTTTTCGACATCGATCATCTCCAGTGCCGCGGCAAGGGTGTCGGGGTGGTGATCTCGCCCTGGAATTTTCCGATTGCCATCCCCTGCGGCGGCATTGCCGCCTCCCTGGCCGCCGGCAACACGGTCATATTCAAACCCGCTTCGGATGCCGTTTTGGTGGCCTGGGAGGTCTGCCAATGTTTCTGGCGGGCCGGTGTACCCAAATCGGTATTGCAGTTTGTGCCCTGCTCAGGATCCACCACCGGCGTTAAATTGACCAATCATCCGGGGGTTGATTATATTATCCTGACCGGCGGCACGCAAACCGGCCTTGCTATATTAAATCAAAGACCCGATATTTTCCTGGCGGCTGAAACCGGGGGTAAAAACGCCACCATCGTCACGGATATGTCGGACCGGGACCAGGCCATCAGTGACGTGATTTATTCGGCCTTCGGCAATTGCGGCCAAAAATGTTCGGCAACTTCGCTGCTGATTCTGGAGCGGGCGGTCTATGAAGATCCAGCGTTCAAGCGCCAGCTGGTGGATGCCGCCCGCAGCTTCGCCAGCGGTTCGGCCTGGGATTTCTCAAATAAAATGGGGCCCCTGATCCACCCACCGCGGGATGACCTGGCCCGGGCGTTAACGGAGCTCGAAAGCGGGGAAACCTGGGCCTTGAAGCCCGAGAACATGGCCGGCAATCCCAACCTGTGGACCCCCGGGATCAAATGGGGCGTCAAACCCGGCAGCACCACCCACCTGACGGAATTTTTCGGCCCCCTGCTGGGTGTTTTACCGGCCCGGGATCTCAAACAGGCCATCGAAATTGTCAACCAGACCGGCTACGGCCTGACATCCGGTATCGAGACCCTCGACCGGCGCGAACAGGACTACTGGTCCCGGCGGATCAAAGCCGGCAATCTGTATATCAACCGCGGAACCACCGGGGCCGTCACCTTGCGCCAGCCCTTTGGCGGGATCGGCAAATCCGCCTTGGGCGCCGGCATCAAGGCCGGCAGCCCCAAGTATGTGGCCCAATTTATGGAGTATCAGGAAAAGGGCCTGCCAATGGTGGGACCCGTTCAACAGAACCATACCATGTTCAAGCTGGCCCAGCGGTGGCAGCGCCAATTGGACTGGGGGGATTTTGACGGGATCGAGCCGGACATGCAAAAAAGTATCCGCGCCATCAAAAGCTATCTCTACCATTGTGAACAGGAGTATTCGCGCGAGATCGATTATTTTCACCTGCGGGGCCAGGACAATATTCTGCGCTATATTCCGGTAGGAACCGTGGTCGTGCGCCTGCACCCGGCGGACAGCCTGTTCGATGCCCTGGCCCGCATCGCGGCGGCAAAAATCACCGGCTGCAAACTTTTAGTCAGCATCCCCGCGGGCCTGGACAACCCTGTCACCCGATTTTTGCAGGGCAAGGAAGGCCGACGCCTGCTGGGTGAGGATCCCGTGTCCGACGAGCCGGACGACCGCTTAATCAAAAGCATCCCGCAGGTGAACCGTATTCGTTATGCGGCCCCGGATAGAGTTCCCGCGGCGGTATTCAAAGCGGCGGCTGAAACCGGATTTTACATTTCACGGACCCCGGTGTATGTGGACGGCAGGCTCGAACTGCTGCAATACTACCAGCAGCAGAGCATCTGCCGCAATTACCATCGCTACGGCAACCTGGGAGATAGAACTTTGGAGTAAAAATTGATGGCATCTCAGAATGATAATCTCAGGATTTCTAGCTGATTTGGCTGAAATTAATTTAAAATCAAAATTCCAAACATCAAATACCAAATCACAAACAAATCCCAATAACCCAAATTCAAAATCCGAAACGACTCAGTTGGTCTCTGGCCATACAAAGGGACTGTCTCCATTTGATCTCGAAAGCATCATCAAAGGAATACTCAGGCTGCAAGGCAATGCGATACAGATGTGGCAGTTGTTTTGGTTATTGATTTTTGTGATTTGAGATTTATTTGCAATTTGATGCTTGTGGTTTGGTTATTTTTTTGATTTATATTGCCTTATTTTATAGGTTTCGGCGTTTAGGGAACCGAGGTGCGAGATCCTGACACCTGAAACCTGACACCTGAAACCTACTTTTTCTGACAACAAGTTATCAGAAAAACGGTCTTGTTAGAGTAGAAAAGGACAAACCTTATGCCCATTCACCTGGACGCCCACGTATTTGATTTGCCGGTTCAGGAATTGCGCCGCGGCTACCGCAGCGACGTTTATTTCTGGCGCGAAAAAGTCACCCTCGAGCACCACGATCTGCACCCGGATGTCACCATGCAGGTGTTTCAAAAAAAAGACGCTGTGCTGTGCGGGATCGATGAGGCCGTGGCGGTCCTCAAATTGGCGGCCGGTCGCTATACGGACTATCCTAAAGCCTACAAACTGTTCGATAAATTAATAGATTTCAAAAGCAAAGCCCGCCAGCAATTTATCGGCAACCACAAAGCCTACGTTGAAGCCATCGAACGGAAGATGGAGGTTTCCAGTCAATTGGACGAACTGTGGGTAAGCGGCTTCGAAGATCTCAAGGTGGAGGCTCTGTGCGACGGCACCCGTATCGCTCCCTGGGAAACGGTCATGCACATTTCCGGCGACGCCAGCCTGTTTGCCCACCTGGAGACCGTCTACCTGGGTATTCTGGCCCGCCGCACCAAAATTGCCAGCAATGTCCGCAGTGTGGTGGAGGCCGCCGGCGGCAAGATCGTGCTTTATTTCCCGGCCCGCTTCGATCACTGGGCCGTCCAAGGCGGCGACGGGTATGCGGCGCACATCGGCGGCGCGGCCGGCGTATCCACCGATGCCCAGGCCCAGTGGTGGGGCGCCAAGGCTTCCGGCACGGTCCCGCACGCGTTGATTGCCGCCGTGGGCGGCGATACGGTACGAGCCATCACCCTGTTCGGTGATACTTATCCGGACGTTGATCTGGTGGCCCTGGTGGATTTCGACAATGACAGTGTCGGCACCTCGTTAAAATGCTGTGAAGCCCTGGGAGACAGGCTCTGGGGCGTGAGGCTGGACACGTCCAACACCCTGGTCGACCAATCTATTCTGCCGGTCATGCAAAACTTCAAGCCGACCGGCGTCACCCCGAAATTGGTGGAGATGACACGCCGGGAGTTGGATAAAAATGGCTTTAAAAACGTAAAGATTATCGTTTCAGGGGGGTTCAATCCGGACCGCATTGCCGAGTTCGAAAAGCGGCAGGTACCCGTGGACGCCTACGGTGTCGGCAGCTATCTGATGCGCGGCGTCAACGCCTTCACCGCCGATATCGTCATGCTGGAAGGCAAACCCTGCGCCAAAGTCGGCCGGCAGTACACGCCGAATCCGCGGCTTGAATTAGTTGCGTTGGGTCAATAGTTGAGGTGTCTTGATTTTAAGCTCGCGTATTCGCCGCTCGTCTTATCTTGGCCCGTTCCCAGTTTCATCTATTAGCCGACTGCTTTAGGTAAAAATATATCTTCTTTTACCTCAAGGCCAAGCGCATTGATTATTTCTCTTATTCGCGAATAGCTTGCCGAGGTGTACTCAGTCTCTTCGTAGCGCTGAATTTGTTGCTCTTTTAAGCCTACAAGCTCCGCAAGCTGTTTTTGGGTATACCCCAATGCGATGCGAGCTCGTATTAACTCAATTGGCAAATCATCAAAAGAGGAGTCTTTAAGAACTTTGTACTTACCTGAACGCAGATTTTCGTAATCTTTAACCTGGTCTTCAAGCACACCCAATTCGCTTTTCATCGCATCTTTTTGAGCTTTCATCAATATTGGGTGAGCTTTTATATTCTGCTTTTCGAATTTCTCTAAACCTTCCTTAAACTTATTTATTTGAGCTTTTGTTATTCTATAGAGTGGACGCATAAACGTAAAAATTCTCATTATATCAGCATGATAAGATAAAATACTACTTGACTTTTTTTGATATAAGTACTACTAAAATCACTCCTTTTATAGGCCTAGTTCCCTAAAACT
>Ga0209339_1000468_pt1 | contig 14779 bp, 15 predicted proteins | sample OlaalgELextract3_FD_187376 | JGI IMG/M metagenome (GOLD analysis project Ga0209339, IMG submission 187376) | Olavius algarvensis symbiont microbial communities from Tuscany, Italy - Type A ELBA extract 3 (SPAdes) (version 2) | ecosystem: Host-associated > Annelida > Digestive system >... | reverse complement strand
CCTAGGCCTATAGTTACTATGGAACACTAATAGGAAACCCTACCCCAGGAATTCAATGGTACAACTTTCGACCCCCTGGGGTGACCCCTAACCGGGGAATGGGCCCCCCGTGAGGCGCTTTTTGTCCAATTACTTTGACCTCTTGTTTTATATGCAGCGGTAAACCTGAAGTGCAAGTAACTAATAACAGACAATTGCACTAGATGAATTGTGCTATTGAAGCTAGATGACACAAAGCATCGCGCAGCCTCTCTGCGACAGCAGGGCTGTAATGGCCCTTGGTTGCTTGCATAAAATTCACTAGTGTGGGAAAGTTAAGCTGTCAAAATTTATAATCATTACCAGTGTTTTTGTATTAACTTTAGAGTTCGATGGTGAATGAGTTAATTTTTAGTTGAATATTCTACACACAGGACAGCTGGGCAGTGCACGTTAATATTAGACTTTTAGTTATCTTTATGTGTCAGTGAGCACAGTCGAATGCAAGAAGTACTGTGCCAAAAATGTATCAAAACGTAACATTTTTTGAAAGTTACCACAAATTTCACAAGTTTTTTTTATTTCCTGAAGATGTGTGTAATAAGATAATCATAGTGTGCGATGAATGTATTTATAAAAATGGTGTATGTGATGCTTTTAGGCTCGAACTGTAAGTGATATAGAGCAGGACCTGCATAATATGTCATTTGTGGAGAAACCAGAGGTGAGTACTCATCATATCTTATATGTTTTGCAATATTGAAGAGTTACGGGTTTTTTTGGCATTTTTATGTACTCCTCTTTTTCATTCAGTGTGTCTTGCAGTTGTAGTTCTTGCATAAAACATGTTTGCCATCACACATCAGAATTAGTTAGGCCTATGTTGTTTTCAGAAGATGGTTTTCAGAAAGCGTGTTTGATTTAAGTAGTCATATTTTTTGTTCCTCTTCTGTTCCCAAATGAACTTGAATGGGAATACTGGGAATCTTAGCTGAATCCTAGAATTTCAAAGCCTTGCGTGACATCCATGTTTATGAATGGCCTGGTGTTAGTTGTTAATTTGAGATGGTTACAGGTCATCCTGTTGTGTGGATTCACTGATACTTATTGTACTCGGTTAACGATATTTTGGCAAGATGAAACTAGCTGGTGTTTTGCTGCAATGCAGTCTTGAGCCATTACACTGTTCTTTGCAGTTGCCAACAAAGCTGTGGCAAGATGAAAAAGTCAACATAGAAACATCAGTAGCAGCAGCTTCGGAGCAAATATTTACTGGAGTTAACCCGTGGTCCTCTCGGCCAGACATGCTGTGGGCGTCCGCACGTGCTAATGGTCCATACCAGCGTCATCCAGGTCTGATGGTCTGCTGACATTCTGTATGTTGTATGGCTGTGGAGCAATTGCCAGTATGTGTATTGAATACAACCACACAGCATCTTTGTTCTTGTTCTGTCATGAGTGATATTGAATCACAACTCACTTATTGTTAACTAGGGATGTGAAACTCGGTTTTTTAAAACCAATGATAGATTTCTTACAACCGGTTAATAACCGGTGATCGGTTTCTTGTATGACATCCTTGAGCGGTGGATCCTAATAAACCAGAGTGTGAAGTACTGCGAAGTGTTATGGTTTTGAGCGGTCATTACAATGCTACACAACAAGTTAGCAAAACAGTGTCATAATACACTTTTTTTCTTGAAAAATGCACTTTCCAAACCTAGTAAACACTTTTATTGAAAGTAAATAAACACACTGCAGATATAAACATCCGGTCTCACTAAATAAGTAAGCATAATGTGTCAGTGCAGCAGATCAGTCTTACATAGAAAATTATTGTGTCCGCTCCACACGATCTGGATCAAGGTGAACGAAGCCTACTGATGAGCCGACCAGCAGCTGAGAACTGACTGTGCTGAAGTTGCGATGCAGGCAGTGTTCCTGTACACACTGGCATTACCAGCCCACCACTGCATCGCGTCACATGCACTCTCTGCTAGGCCTACTGGTGGGAGATGAGAAGCAGTCTGCCATGGGTAGGCCTGTGTGGAGAGACGACGCGTGGGCATGTCCCGGGCTGCTGATCATTCGATCAACAGCCCAGCATGTTACAACTTGCCGCTGTTGACTTCTGCTCGCGCAGTCGCGCCGGTCATCAGTGGAGGGAGGTAATGGGAAACAGTGACGGCGCACTGGCTTCAAAGGCTGCCTCCTGTTGCTTATCTCCCCTACAGAGCAGCTGTTAGCTCTGTTCACAGGCCTCTGACCTTTCCGATTTGCCGCTTAGCTTTATATTTGATGGAGATGTAGACGTGCATAGTTACGTAACGCTTTTGACCGCTGATCGGCCGGTAATCTGACACCGCGAATTCGAGCATTGGTTATGAGTCATTCAAACAGATCATCAGTTATATAACCGGTTATCGGATATCCAGTGATCGATTTACAACCCTACCGTCAGCTGATGTTACTGTGCTATTGGCTTAGTGTGTTTATGTCACATGTTGCTGTGAATGGCTAATTTTGTTTTTTTTGGTGATGGCAAGTTTGTTTTTATGATACTAATGCATTTAGCATTAGATGTTTTGTGGTTGAGCATTATATACATTAATATTTACATTAATATTCTGTTTTATTTTTCGGTGAGAAAGAAGTTTAAGAGAGACAAAAAGATAGAATTATTAACTGCCATCTTTGTAATTTACCCAATTTGAAGTTTTGGTTATATTGAAGTATGTAATTTAGTAGGAACAATGCAAAAACGTAATGCCTATGGTGCAGCATAGGCTGTAGAGGCATAGAAATAATAATGCTGTTCACTCTGTAGAATTTGGTGGTCAGATGCCACCATTCCTGGGCCCTGGACAGCAGCGGATGCGGACAGCATTTCCTGGACCTGGAGCTGATCACATGCTATCATTGTCTCCAAGATCGTCAGAGACTGGAGCTTTGGGTGTTAACATGGCAGAATACGTGCTTGATGGTGCAACATCGCTGGCCAATGATCAGGATTCTCGACTACTTGTAATGTCTGGTCGATATGTGAGTTTCTGCTTGAATGTGTTTGTTGATCAAACTCAAATTACTTAATCATACACAGATGTAATATGTACTGGAATAGCAAGGTAATAAAGAAGAATTGTGTGTATAGTTTATGAGAATGAGTAGATGTTCCATGGCAGATTAAGGGAATAATAACTGTTGTAGAAAGCATGTAAGAATTTGTATTGATGTAGGTTAATTTGTTTTTTGCACATGGTCGCCATTATTGGTCGTAACAAATTTGTGACACCGCTAACGTTGGTCTGTTACAGTTTGGTGGCAGCGAAGCAGAAAAACCTCGAGTTGACTCATTCGCTGCATCAGATAGGTCTTACGAAGTTGATCAGAAATCTGTGTCTAGTCGCGATGGATCTGTAGCTAATGGAGTTGGCTTAAATTCTGCTAATAATTTCAGGTTGGTGTAATTTCTTGTGTAACCATCTGATTCAAAGACATGTATGCAGACATTATGTTCTTCGTTCGTTTTGTTGTTTATGTCATTAAAATTTGTTATTGGTTAGAAGCATGCTAATAGTGACGGCCATTTGCTTCTGTTGCTTGACATTGTAACGTGCCCTTGTAGTTTTATTTACTAAACGCCACGTTAAATCTTTCTTTTATAATAATAATAATAATAGTGACAGGTGACTCGGTCATTTCATTTGTATTTGTGTGTGACTCTAGTCGGCCATTTGGTCCAGTTCCGATGGTCCCGGGTGGAGTTGATGGAGGTCCTGGTGTTGGACTGCCTCTTGGTGCATTTGCTGGATCACTGCAGAAGCTGAGTGTCGGTGGTAGTCATCCTGACAGCATGATGCAGTTTATGACTCAGCCACCGCCACAGCAGATGATTGGCGGCACTGGCGGAATGATGTTCGATGGTCCAACGTTTGAGCCGATTCACATCGACCCAATTCAGGTGGACTATCAGAATCCAATGCTTGCATCGGCAGAGTCTCCAGCATACACCCTCGACTATGCTCAGCAGGTGTGTGTCAGTTGTTCTAGGTTCCTATGCATCAGACTGCATGATAATATTAGTGTTGTATTATTTGCCACGCGATGCTAGCACCAAGTGTGGCCTTAGCCGTCATGCAGTGTCTGTCTGTGTGTGTGTGTGTGTGTGTCTCACATTTGTGAATTTTATCAAAACGAATAAACATATCTTCAAAATTTTATCACCGTCAGTTAGCCAAGCCATAACAGTTTTTCTGTATCAAACGGCATGGGGGCGTCGAATGCAGGTGGGGTAGGCAGAAATCACGATTCTGAACCTTCACGGCATGCTGTGAACCGTTCCAGCGGAAAATGCAATACACTTAGCTGCGACAGACTATGGCGAGTTTATAACACTACTCACTGGTAAGTGGCTGAGTTTGTTGATAGCAGGAAACAATGATGAAGTGTACGACAAGAAGCCTCAACGTTACGCCAAAGACAGTGTTACGCACTGGTAAATCTGAAGCCTAAGTAACAATATTAAAGGACTCCACACGAGTTTGTTGAGGCTAGCTACTGATGTTCACAAAGCATCATGCGGCCTCTCTGCAAGAGCAGAACTACTTGTTGTTTGGCCTTTATGTGCCAGCAGTCATCAGAGTAAATGTGTCACTGTGGACATTGCAGTGGGTAAATCATCGATGTAGTGTCTTTAAAGATGATGGGTGTGGCTCTTTCTGTTTGCAGATAAACTTGTGAATGCACAAGATGAGGTGTCATTGTCATTATCATAAATACATTTGACAGTACCTTTTGTACAGTAAAGAATGCAGATGCACAGCAATGTTCGGGAGTAAAATTATGTGAAGAATTTTCATAAATAGAAATATTAGTAGTTCACAGTTGTCAGCCGATAATGAAGAAGCAACTGCATCTGTTTGTAGATGAATCAGCAACGCCAGCAGCAGATGATGCTTCAGCAACAGCAGCAGCAGTTTGCTGCCATGGCAGCCCAACAACAGCAGCAGCAGCAACAACAACAACAGCAGCCGCAGCAGCAACAGCTACCACAACAGATTGGTTAGTCTATATGCCTGTTGCTGTTAACTGCAGCATTTACTAGTAGCATCAGTTGGCAAAATAACTGCATTAATAAGTGTAGCACATTTTTGGGTGCAACAAGTAAGCCCCCGCCATCAGGGATGAGGTTTTCATGAGGAGGAAACATCTGGGACACCTGTGGTCTGAGTGACTCAGCAGCACTATGGCTGCTCATGTCTGCCAGCACTATTGCACAACTGGGCCTGTCTATTCATTACCCAATAAGTATGCATTGGCAAGAGACAAACGACCTAATTTGCATAATTAGGGTGTAAGCAAAGGAAAGAACAGCGCCATCGCATGAAGCCGCCACTTTGCATCAGGGGCTCAGCAATTCACAGTTGTTTTGTGGGGTGTGAGTGAAAGTGGCCATGACGAGACATACCGCTGTAATAGTGTAGCTGTACCGTAACTACATGTGTTAATTAACTCTCGACATATGTCAGTTTTATTATTCATATGGTTTGCAGCTTCAGTGTATACAGTTGTATTTAATCTTTAGCAGCTAGCGACACTTACGCTTAAATAAAAATATTTGATACATTTTTTTGAAGGTATCTGCGTCTGTGTTCCATTGAATAATAAATTGACATTGTTGTATAAGACTTATTACGTGCATTAGAAATGCATTGATTGTATGTATGTATATGTGTATGTGTGTGCAATAACAACAATACAGGTGCAGTTTACCAGTAATGTGTAACTTTTGCCTGTGCTTAAACTGTATGACTGTAAGAGGAAGTGGTATGTTAATGAAGGACTGAAGGTGACTGGTGATAATGTGTTTATCATGGTGTTTAACAGCTGGTGTCCCTACGTATACGTCAGCACCCTACCTAGTGAGTCCTCAGGACCCAGCAGTCTATGGAATGTCATTAGCAGGTATTAGTTAATGTACATTTATTTTGCAGAAGATTTTGTACAGTTGTGATACAAAGAACTGGTTCATTTCTACGTAGTTTTATTTTTGTGCTGTTTGTGACTCTCTTGTCGTGTGCTACACGTTAGTTAGTCACGTTGGCCGTAGTGCATAATGTGGCATGGCAGCCTGTTTGCAAAAGCACTAAGCCTGTGCTGTAAAATTTGTACCAAGAGATGTTCATGGGTTTTACGTTCAGTTCAGCCATACTGGTATTTCCGTGTATGCATTTATTGAATCTGGACAGCGAAATGGCATAAGCTAACATTCATATGAACTTGTTAAATGCGACAGTGGTTAGTTTTAGTGTATTTTTATTTATTGCTTGAAACATCTGAGCTGTTACTGTAAGAACAGCCAGCTGCCTTTTGTGTAGTGTCCTGAGACTATTGATAGGGCACCAGGAAGGGCATCCAGTCTATACAGAATTACATATAGTGTTCCAGCATCTCATCCGCAAAGCTTCTACGTGAGACCGTTGTGGAACAACTGACTGAGCCAGATAAACTTGGAACACTTGGTGTTAAAACATTTGCATATGTGTGTCTACTGTAGGAACAGCAATGATGCCGCAGTACTACAATGCTGGACAGACACCGTGGGGTATCTACTTAGCTACACCGGTTGCTCCTCAGACTCCACAGGCTACACCCCCTGGGCAGCCAGCAACACCACTGCTGCGTGGTCAGCACACTGTTGCCGCACGGCCAATGACGCCGATACAAACAGCGACACCGCTGGATGACAGTGGCACTCCTCAAATGCATCCTACTCCTGGTACATTGAACATACGTTATTAGATTTTGTTACATTTATTGTACATGTTGTACTGATTTTTATGATACTAAACATACTGAAAAATGTTACATGTTGCCGTAACGAGTTTCGCATATTTGATGAGTTGAGCAGTAGAATTACTGAATGTATACTGATCTATTTACACAGAGTAATAATGTGGGCTTACGTAATTACAGCTGCTATATATACTGTAACACTAAACATATTCTTCGACAATGTATAAAACTGTGAGTTGTTTGATTTGACTTGTTACTGTGCTGCTGTTGTACTGCTCAGGTGGAAACGCTACCGGTAACTATCAGATACTGACACCGGCATACTATGACCAGAGTGGACAGTTTGTTGTCAGCGGCAACGCTGCCCGCACACCTGTACGACTTGTGTCACCTGCACCAATCCTTGTCAACACTGCCACAGGACAACAAGGTTGTTGTTGTTTTGTATCATTTGTCTGTGTCTGTACTGACAGAAGTCTTGAATCTTGTTGAATTTATTGTACTGTCAAGTCCATAGATAAAACCGAAATTCGGTTTGGATTCGGTTTTTAACAAGAACTTAGCTATAACAAACAGATCTCGCGTCAACTGTGCACACAATATGTCGATGGCATCTATGATAACCCCGTGACCTTGAAATCCAGGTTAACGGTCACTCAGTGTCTGTTCTCTTTTCTCTTCTCTACGGTGCAGACAGCTGTTAAACTGTCTGGCGATGAGGCCGCCGATCGGCCCCAATGCGCTGCCCCTGATTAACCAAAAACCTAACGACAAAGACGAAGGGTTATTTCCTCCTTAAAAAGGGCAAAAGACAGTTAGCAAGAAGCTTTATCCTTCTTACATAAAGGAATAATAAATAACAACTCCTTTACATTGGAGTTAGTTATCAATTAAGAATATTATAACCAGTCAGAAGACAGACCGGTATTCCAAGATCCCAACGACAAAGTCGAAGGGTAAAAAAATGAGAATGAGAAAAATTTACCCTGCTTAAGCAGGGTCAAAAATTACCACCAAATGGCAGTAACATGCAGGGCTTCCTCCGAACACCCTGAAATGCCACAAGTCGTATTACTGCTCAAGATGCCTTGTGACAGCACATCCTGGACAGGAGCACAAGTAGCCAACCATTCATGACCCCTTGCACTCGCCAAGTCATGAACAGGATCCCCGTAAACGTAATGCCCCCATGAGCTGGGTGCTGAGGGTCGCTCCACTCATGCTCAATGAGCGGAGCAATTTACTTACCAGCACAGAGGAACCGACAACCAGCAAGGCCGAGCCCCCAGACCGAAGCCCCCCACCGCACCCAGGCAAGCGACCCCTTGTCCCGTGTTACATTTGCCCGCAATATGGAATTATCTCCACATTGAAGATTTCTGTGGTTTCCAGTGGCTCGCCGTAAACGCTGTAACTCCGGAATTTCCTCTGGACTTGCATAACATAAGTCCAGAGTACTTTCGCCACTGTCACTCAGTGTCACTAGAAACGAAACCATTGAGTAGATCATATACGACTTACTATTAGTCGAGTTATTGGACGTTGAATATTATCATGACCTTGAAATGTGGGTCAGAGATCACTCAAGGTCATTGCAATTAGTGCCATTCAAAAGCTTGGGTCCGGTTTCCTAGTCGCCTTCTATAGTAACTGTGGCCGTATCTGTAGCGTTTGTGAGATATTTAGCATCAAAGAGTGGTGTGACCTTGAAAACAGGGTTAGGGTTCGTTCAAGGTCATTGGAAATGGCACCATTTGATAGATCGCATACAAGTTCCTATTTGCCTTCCCTAGTAACTATGGTGCTATCTTGTATCGTTGGTGAGATATAGTGTCTTATTGGTCGAAAATCCCGGAATTTATATACCCCACCTGTATTAAATGCCCCTGTAGGGGGCGACCCCGTCGGAATTTCGTGAAGATGTTTGATGCTGGTAAAACTAATGATTGAGTTACCGTACGGTGAAAAAACAATGACAATACGTTAAGCCGTTTTCATACCATACTGGAACATAACGGACGGACGGATGGACAGACAGACGGACAGATTCGCTATATCAATATCGTACGTCAGTATGCTGATGCGCAATAAAAACTGAACCGTCCAAAAATTTGACATCCGTTCGTTCTGTTATCCGACAGAAGGTGCATGCAATCTGCCATTCAATAAAGTGAATAAAAGTAACTTTACTGACATTAAATGTGCAGGTAAAGAACGTTTTAAGACACTAATGAAACAGAGTTTAGCATGTAGGTTTCAGAATGCAATTACATTATTTCCTTGTTGCCATTGTTGTGAATGACGTCAGTGACTTCAAAGTCATGTCATCCACTGTCGCTGTAATATTTGCTGTAAATTGACTACTCAGCTATTATATGGGTAATAAATGACTATAATATCCTAACCAAACCACGTTTTTGAACCAAACCAAACTCATTCCGAACCGAATCCTAGATTTTAAAAAAAACGAGCCGAAACCAAACGAAAAAAAAAATATTCCGCACATTTCTGCTCATCGTGTTCAGTATTTAGACAGTGATATGAAGCACTAGAAGCAGCTGTACATAGATACTCCTTGAAGCTACAACTGATACTGTATGTACAGTGTGTGTATGTGTGTGTGTGTTATGTTCTTGTTTTAAAAGTCTTGTTCATTTGTGTGCATGTGTGTATGCAATGTATGCACTTGATGTTCGTAATAGGTTATATGCCACAGACAAGTATGTACACACCAGTAAGTGCAGGTCCTTTTACACCGACACAGCAGCAGGCAGCTGGCTATGCTGGACCGGCAGCCGGGTCTTATATTGGCACGTCTACACCATCATCTAATCTTTCTTCAGGTTTCTGCATGCAGTCTCTGCAGCTTTTCATCTAATAACTAGAAGGGCACTCAGTAGGGGTGTCTCGCGTAATGCGCTCTATATATGTACGATACTTAGAGCGCATGTACCTCTGACAAAGTTGTTCCAACGGCTCACGGTGAATAAAACCATTGTAAAACCACACGTCGCTGCAGCGGTGGGCAGTAAAACCATTTTAAAACCACGTGTCGCTGCAGCGACGGGTGCCAAATACTTATAGGTGGGATTTTCCTGACGTAATAAAATTCCGCGTTGCAGCGCGTACGATATCATATCGGAGAAAGCAATCTGGTTCCGGCATCTGGACTATAATCCGGATCGGGCTCAAAAGTTAATCAGTTTATCTATGTCCTGACATCTGTCAACACGCAGCATTTCATCCAAATCCATGCACATGTTTTGAGTAATCTTGCTGTCAGACAGACAGACAGACAAATGAACGTGGGCAAATGCATTTACCTCCTCCTTTGTCGGAGCTAATAATAATAATAATTGTAATAATAATAACAATCAAATTTCTAGAGTATCTCAGTTCAACGATTCAAGCACGGCACCGTTCTCTTTTTGGGCACTTCACACGGATGATAATGCTGACAGTGTTTTAAGGTTTTAACTGCATGCCCACCGGATGATTGGAATAGACCCATTTGGAAGTACTTGGACTACGTCAATGAAGACAGTCCTAGAGTGTCATAATCTAGCATTGACTGAAGCGGTCAGTGTGGCTATGATTGATTCCATGTATTTCTACTGGTGGCAAGCCAGAAATGACAATGTCGACAACGACAATACACAAAGCTGCAGTGCACAGTTGGCTTGTCACATAGCAGTTATACAGTAGTTATCACTTGTTTATTTTGGACATGTATTTTGCCGGTCTGAGGCGTGTCTTTTATTTCTACGAGATTCACATAGATTCTACGCTAGCAACTCATAGAATTGGCGAGCAAAAATTTTCATGTCTACAGTTTGCTAGCTCCGCCCACAATGTGGAGTCAGAGGTGATGGAAACTTTGTATTTTTGTACAAATTCAGTATTTATATAAATGATATTGTAGTTTTGTTTTTATTTTTATTCTCATAGAAATAAAAGTAAAAGACATGCCTCATGTTGTTTATAAACATCACTGTTGACAGGGTGCCATGGCAACTAAGCTTCTGCGAGATATTGCGTGAAAGTTGTCTTTTACTTTACTATAGAATTCTTGCATAGCAAAAAAGTAAAAGACATGCTTCTGATGGATATGCTGCACAGAAACAACAGAGAACTTGAATGTTACGATCGTTGTTTATAGGACGTGACGTCATTACAGATTACAAACCTCGGCAGCCATTTTATGCTACTGCAGCAGCACTGTCTCCGATGGGTTTCAGTCAGAGAAGACAGTCTATGACACCTCCACCTGGACAATCTCAGAATTTACCTGTTGGAGGTATGTACTCTTGCTTTGTGCACTGAATGTCTCTGTGCTGTATTCGAACAAACTTACGACAGATGGATGTGTGCTGGCTAAATGGACCTGACGTAGATAGAAGTTCATTGTTTTCCACCGGGAGCATCACTTTAAACTGGTGCTACGCAGTTTGTGTACCAGACGAGTATGTCATTAACTCAGGTGGTCAAACATGTGACTGGTGGATTTTGTTCAGTAATTTTAATACTCGTATAGCATCCACAGTGGTCTAGTAGTGGGTGCAGTAGTCTAGTGGTACAGTATCGGACTCAGAACCGAGAGGTTGCGGGTTCGACTCACACCCGGTCCACTGCAAGCAACCTTGAGCAAGTTTATAACCTACTGTGTGCTCAGGCCAACTCAGCCGCCTACCCTCAGCAGGACGGGAAATGAGTAGTAGCTCACATATTGTGGGCTACAGGGTGAAGGCTTAGTGTGACTGATTGGGGCGATGGTGTGTCAGATGCTAGCTGCACCGTGGGTCCAGTTGTCTGTTTGGGCGGGCAATGGATGGCCACATAATGTGCTGCGGTACCATTTTTGGCACTATAACAAGTATCCTGACCTTTATTTGAAATATGTTGTCATTGCATGCATTTGTCTGTTTATAGGTCTTGGTTTGGCTCGTTTCTACACTAACTCTCCAGGAGCTGACAAATTCCGACCGGCTTCACTGTCAGTTGCAAACAACTTACTGAGTCCTGTGATCAGACCAAGAGCAATGTTCTTGAAAGGGTTCGTTGCTGGATGTGTTGCATACTGATTTGTTTAAATTTACAGAACTGTAATTATAATGGTTTTCGTAGCAGTTGCTTTTAAGAATTTGCTCATTTTCCAGCAATTTTTATTCGGTATGCATTTTTGTAGCACGTCAGCATCAAAGGATGCCACTGGACGCAGTCAGCTGTTGGAGGATTTCCGCAACAACCAGATACCAAACATACAGTTGTCTGACATCGCCAACCACGTTGTAGAGTTCTCTCAAGATCAACATGGATCTCGGTTTGATCTTACTTGCATGTTTCTGATTTGATTGCTGACAGTTTTGAATCCGCAGTTTTGGTCTTCGTAATACACAGTGAGTCAAAAAACATGCCACTGTAGTTTTAGATATAACTTTGGCACGTATTGACCAATTTTAAAGTTATTTCACTGTTGGATTCTGCATATATTTGCTGCCTGATACTTGTTATATTTACCACCGTACCTAAAGCATGTCACTGCACTGCCTTGCGAAACGTCTGCTGTGGACACGTTCAACTTTCAGCAAGTTGCAGGTGATGTTTGTGGACTAAATGAACCTGATATTCATTAATCCTGGGTTGAAGATTAATGGCACACACTACCGTGATGTACTGCTGACTGAGCAGCTGCTGCCTGTCATGTGTGAGATCTCTTGCGAGTTCTTTGTCTTACATCAAGAGTAAACAGCGCCTTTGCATACCGAGCATGTGAGAGAATCACCAGACCTGTGGTTCCCATCAATCCAGATCTGAACCTGGTTGACTACAGAATTTGAGGAGAAATGCAGTAGCAGCTCTACTAGGTGAATGTTCATGCTGTTGACGCACTGAAGCTGCTGCAGCAGATGCTGTCTGGTGTGTGGCTTGGAGCAAAGCATGATCAGTGATGCAGTAAATAAGTGGCACAAACATCTCCATGCATGTATTCATGCTAAAGGAAGACATTTTAAGCATTTGATTTGACTCGAGAGCTCGCGCACGCTATCTTTTAGTTTCCTGATTTTGTGAACATTAAAAGCAAACCGATGTTATTGTGTTAAATATGTCAGATTTTTGATCTTTTGTATTTCACAAGGTAGTGTGGCGACACGCTTAAGGTGAGATGGAAAATATAACAATGCTTGTGCTGCAAATTTATAGCAGAATCCAAGAGTGAAAGAATTTTTAACATTTACCAAAGTTATGAATAAGACTGGAGTGGCTTGTTTTGTTTGAATCACAATGCAGAAATTCACCTAGATATAACTGTGTACTTACTGTATGTCACAACTTTTGTGAGCAGGTATGTTTGGTTGGATTTTGTGAATGTTCGCACATAACTAACAACGTTTGTGGAAAAAACAGTATTAAAGTTAATTATTCTGTTGGTTGCAACCATAACATGCCTGGCCGCTCACATCTCCGATCTGCCGGCTGTCTAACGTTTGACATTCCGCGGACATGTACGAGAATGGGCGACCGAGCGATCTCAGTCGCTGGTCCACGGACATGAAACAAACTTCCATTGGACATTCGCCATTCGACTAGCATTGTCACTTTTAAGAAAAAAACTGAAAACACACTTATTTGACACGCATATAATGTTTGGTGTGTTTTTGTCTTGTTTTTATTCTCTCTTTTAGTTTATCTGTTCAGCGCCATCCTACTGCAGTAGGCATTTCTGTATTGATTGATTGATTTATTTATTTATTGATAACTTCATGTTTTCTGGTTTGTTATTGTTATAACTGAACTGATTTCAGTGGCATTTTGTATGCATCTGTGCACAGGTGTGTAGGCAAGCTTCCCATCACACCGTAAATACAAGACAACCATACACTGCTAAAGTTAACTTTGTAACACTTTCATTACATGGCACACTTTCACTACTAGGCCAACTCAGCCTTTCATCCTTACGGGGTCGATAAATCGAGTACCAACCTGCCCGATTGGGGTGAAGGCGGGGCGGTCATCTCTGTCGGGTGGCAGATAACACTGTGATCCCATTGACAAGTGACGTCCCGTAGTGCTGAGGTGAATTTCACGAAGAACTATACGCTCCTTTACCTTTTACCTTTCACAGTGTCTGTCAGTCTATCCATCTGTCTGTCACATTCGTGTATTGTATCAAATCAAAATGGATAAACTCTTTCACAGCATAGCAGCTAACCTTCCAGTTCTTGCATTGTTCTGATTCTAAAGTTCTGTAGCAGTGCAGGTGCTATCTTTTATTTGGTGCTGAATGAAATAAGTATGTGGCATTGATAAACATGTAAAGTATGTATCAGTTCTTGGCTGTGTTTCTGTGCAGATTTATTCAGCAGAAATTAGAAAGGGCATCACCATCAGAAAAGGCAATGGTATTCAACGAGATCTTGTCCGCAGCGTACAGCCTAATGACAGATGTGTTTGGCAATTACGTCATACAGAAGTTTTTTGAGTTTGGAACAAGTGAGCAGAAGCAGATGTTGGCACAGCGTATACGTGGCCACGTCATGCCGTTGTCGCTGCAGATGTATGGATGTCGTATTGTCCAGAAGGCTCTGGAGAGCATTCCATCTGAGATGCAGGTACTGTTGAGTTAGTCTACACTTTTGCTCAGTATTGTTGGCAAGGCTTGTAGGTAGTTGCTGTGTTGCTTTGCAACTTGCATTACTGTATATGCTATTAGTGTGAACTGTATACTGCCACTTATGCTGTATCTGTGGTTAATGTAAATGCTTACAACTCTGGAAAACATGGAAATCTCGGCAAATTTATTAATTTGGGAAAACTCAGGGAATTTAAAATTTACTCAGGGAATTTATCAGATGCTGTTGATTGTTATATGATAGTATCTCTTTGGCATTGGGTTGTGTGCATAATTGTCAGTAACAGTAGCATAAATTGGTTGAGTGACACAGCGACTGGCATGGATGGAGCCAGTCACCATGCTCCTTCAATAAAATCCTAATGTTAATCGTGG
>Ga0209339_1000467_pt1 | contig 14788 bp, 14 predicted proteins | sample OlaalgELextract3_FD_187376 | JGI IMG/M metagenome (GOLD analysis project Ga0209339, IMG submission 187376) | Olavius algarvensis symbiont microbial communities from Tuscany, Italy - Type A ELBA extract 3 (SPAdes) (version 2) | ecosystem: Host-associated > Annelida > Digestive system >... | reverse complement strand
TTAGGGAACTAGGCCTATAAAAGGAGTGATTTTAGTAGTACTTATATCAAAAAAAGTCAAGTAGTATTTTATCTTATCATGCTGATATAATGAGAATTTTTACGTTTATGCGTCCACTCTATAAAACGACGATCGGATATCGAATACGCGTTGTCGGGATGAATCCTGCGGCGGCGAAAGCTGCCGGTATCGATGCCGGCAGGATTTTTGTCATTGCGTTTCTGATTAGCGGATCGCTTGCCGGAATGGCCGGTTTTACTGAAGTAAACGGCGTACAGCATATGCTTGTGCAAGGTTTCAATCCAACCATTGGCGCGGAAGGCATTGGTATCGCCATTCTCGCGAATGCCAATCCCATTGGCATTATTTTCGGGGCGGTTTTATTCGGTGCGTTGAAGGTCGGCGGTCAGATTCTTGGACAAACCTCCGGGATTCCATCGAGTATCATCGAAATCATGGAAGGCTTTGTGATGCTGTTTGTTCTCATTTCTTACTATTTTCGGCGGCGGATTGAAATTCGAAGAGAGATCAAAAAGCTTAAAAGCGAGCCGGTATGATAGTAAACCTTATATCCAGAGCAGTTCGGATGAGCACCCCGTTGCTGCTAGGAGCGACGGCTGAGGTTTTTGCCGAGCGGGCCGGGGTCATGATCATCGCCATTGAAGGCATCTTTCTGATTGGCGCCTGGGGCGGATTTGTGGGAGTCTTCACCACCGGCAGCTACTTCATGGGCTTTTTACTTGCCGGTGGTCTTGGGATTCTCACTGCAGTCCTATACGGTGCGCTTACCGTCAAGTTAAAGCAGCACCAGATCGTCACCGGAACGGCAATCAATATCTTCATTGCCGGAATGGTAACCTTCTTTCACCGGGTACTCTTTGGCGTCCCTCTGCTTCCCCTGACCATCGAGCCGATTCGAACGTTACCGATTCCGATCCTCTCCAAGCTGCCGGTCATCGGACCGATTCTATTCAATCAGAGTCTACTGACCTATGTCGCCTATATTGCTGCCCCTCTCGGGTTCTATATTCTTTTCAAAACTTCGGCCGGGCTCGTGGTGCGCTCGACGGGCGAAAACCCCGAATCGGTTGACGTTGCCGGAATCAATGTCGAACGGGTCAGGATGTCTGTTATTCTCATTGCGGGCTTTATGGGCGGGGTCGCCGGATCGTATTATTCCATCGTTTATCTGGGTATGTATACCAGCACGATTATCGGAGGTCGTGGCTGGATTGCCTTCGCCATCTGTTTTCTAGGCAATTGGAATCCCCTCGGCGCCATGGTCGGTGCCCTGATATTTGGAGTGGCGGAGGCGCTTGCAATATATATGCAGTCATCCGGCGGTGGAATTCTGCCCAATGAGCTGTTCATCGCCATGCCCTACATTCTGACGATCATCCTCACCATCAGTCGCAAACGATTCAACGTGCCGACAAAGCTGGGTGTGCCCTACATCAAAGAGCATTAGTTTTTTCGGAAAACCCTGAAGGAATTTGAAGTTAAAGAAAAAACTAAAGAATTGCTCTGAAAGGACGAAAAGATAAATTAGTGAAAATAGACGCAATGAATGCCAAGCAATTTTGATTTATACGTTAATAATGGATCTTGCTGACTCTTTTATTCTATTGGAGAAAAAAATGCTGACAAAAAAAATTGGTCTGGTACTAACGTTGATAGCGGTGCTGACAATCGGGTCTCTCCCACTGGAACCCATGGCTCAAGCTGCAGGACGCGATCGAGAGTTTCGTGAACGCCACAAACCGCTTGACAGGAAAAAAATTTTTGAAGAATTTAGAGCCAATAATCCGGAAATTATGCAGATGATGCATAATCTGAGAGAAATGCAGAATGAGGCGCGCCGTTTGGCTCGAGAATACAGAAAGCAAAACTCGCCGGAGCAGAAAAGAGAAATTGAAGATCGCATCAGGTTTCTAGTGGAAGACATTCTGAGACAACAGCATGCAATCACTGAGAGAACGCTGGAATACCTGGCTGAAAGGTACGAACAGCTCAGAGAACGGCATCAACACAATTTAGAGCGATTCGATGACATTGCTGAACAAAGATATCGGGCTCTTTTGAGAATTCAGTGAGCAACAGCGAATTGGTGTCCAGCTTTTTCGGCAATACAAACTACCCAACGATATAAATAATCCAAAAAATGCAAAGCAAAACCCTAACAATCCTGATAGCCGACATCCAAGGCTTCACCTCCCGCACCTCATCACAAACCCGGGAAGAGAATGAGATCTTTATCAAGGAGACCCATACTTTTGTGATCAAGCATGTCGAAGAATTTGGCGGACGGCTGGTGAAATCGATGGGTGACGGATTTTTGATCACGTTCGAGTCCCCGACGAACGCGATAAAATGCGGCTTGTCGATGCAAAATGAAATATGCCGGCGAAACGCCAATATCCTCAACAGCGATCACTTTATTAAATTTCGCATCGGAGTTTCCACGGGTGAGGTCAACCTCAACCAAGAAGGCGACGTATTCGGTGATGCCGTCAATATTGCCGCCCGCATTGAAAGCTTTGCGGAGCCCAACCAGGTCTTCATATCAGAAAGCACCTATTTGTCCATGAACCAGACTGAAGTTTCGGCCCTGGATTTAGGACCGCAGCAGTTCAAGAATGTTGTCCGAGAGATTCGGGTTTACCGGGTGTTCGACGGGCAAAATGAGATGGCGGATATGAGCGTCAATAGTGAGAAGAAGACCGGATCTGCCGGTTATAAATATCTGCTCGCCGGTCTTGGGATTGGTATATTGGTTACGGCAATTCTGTTGAGTGCGATCCTTATTCCGGCATATAAAAAGGACCTGAGGCCACCTGCTGAAATAGCCGTCACGCACTATGAACCCGATGAGCCGGAAACAACCGATATGCCCGCAAACCCGTCGGGCGACTTTATCCAGCGGAATCCACCGGATCACCCCCTACCGAATGAACGATTTGACGCCGCTGACAGAATACAGCTCATCGATAAAGAAGAACTCAATCGGCTTCAGGCGGAGCTGGCATTTCTCGAGTGGGCGGTTCGCGCCGAGGAGTAAAGCCTACTAATTATTGACATCCCACGATATCGCATTACCATCTACGTGTGCGGTGAGCAAAAAAAATTTTCCGTGCTTCGGCTATCTCCGCTTGCTTTCACGATCAACCGCTTTCCGGGAAATATCTATAGTTCAGGATTCATTCATCGTACGACTACAATATTGCAGGAAAAGTCCCGCAGCGATAAATAATAGCGCCGATCGATCTGCATTTCATGCGGAATTTGAAAGAAGGGCTCGCATTATGAAACCTGTTTATCAATTAATAAAATGTCTCTCTTTCACATTCGCGATTTTAATTATCATATTCGGCGGATTGACTCGTGTCTATGGCCAGGATGGCGTCATGATGCAATATTTCCATTGGTACTATCCGGGCGGCGGCGTTCTCTGGAATGAGGTTGCCGATCGGGCAGAGGAACTGGCGGCAGCCGGGATAACGGCCCTGTGGTTGCCCCCCGCTTACAAGGGATCCTCGGAAAACGATGTGGGATACGGCGTCTATGATCTTTACGATCTCGGTGAGTTCAACCAGAAAGGGGCTGTGCGCACCAAGTACGGTACCAAAGCCGAGTATTTGAACGCAGTTGCCGCGGCCCACGCCGCGGGCCTTCAAATTTATGCCGATGTTGTCTTCAACCATAAAATGGGGGCCGATTCAAAAGAGCGGGTGAAATCCGTTCGCATCGCCCGCGATAATCGCAATCATGAATACGGCGGTGAGATCTGGATCGATGCCTGGACCGGATTCGATTTCTCCGCAAGGGGTGATAAATATTCAACCTTTAAATGGCGCTGGTACCATTTTGACGGCACCGACTGGGCGGATGACCTAAGAGAGCCAGGGGTCATCTACAAGTTCCGCGGCATCGGCAAATCCTGGGATTGGGAAGTGGATACGGAAAATCACAACTACGACTACCTGATGGGAGCGGATCTGGACTTCAGTCATCCGGAAGTACGCAATGAATTGAAAAATTGGGGCCGCTGGTTCGTTTCCCAAACCAATATCGATGGGTTCCGCATCGATGCAGTCAAACACATTCAATATGATTTCTTCAAGGAATGGCTGGATGACATACGTTCCGCTGCAGGAAAAGATTTTTTCGCGGTGGGCGAATTTTGGAGCGGCAATATCGACAAGCTGCACAATTACATCAGCAAAACCGGAGGCAAAATGTCATTGTTTGACGCGCCGCTGCACTATCGCTTCCACGCCGCGTCAAAGGCCGGCGGCAATTATGACATGAGCAAACTGATGGACAATACGTTAATGAGTGAACAACCGGCCCTCGCGATCACGCTGGTGGAAAACCACGACACCCAGCCCTGCCAGGCACTGGAATCCCCTGTCGAAGACTGGTTCAAATCATTGGCCTATGCCTTTATCCTATTGCGGAAAGAAGGCTATCCAAACCTGTTCTATGCGGACTACTTCGGGGCCCGCTACAACTCTTCGGACAACAAGTGCGCTGAAGCCGCCGGCGGTCAGGCGACGATCGAGATGGCCTCGCATCGAACCGTCATTGACAAACTCCTTGCAGCACGCAAAGAATTTGCGCACGGTTCCCAAAAAAGTTATTTAAACCACTGGGATATCATCGGCTGGACCCGCCTGGGGAACACGGATCATCCCGCAACGATGGCCGTGATCATGAGCGACGACACCGAAGGTGCCAAGTGGATGGATACTGCAAAGCCGAATACAACTTACACTGACATAACCGGCCATCGTACCGGTACCGTTACGACCAACAAAGATGGTTGGGGGCATTTCTCGGTGAATGGAGGTTCTGTCTCCGTATGGGTCGAAGAATCCGGCGCAGGCCGTGTGACGGGTAGAGTCAATGTGGCATTTACTTGTCAAAATACTGAAACCGTGTGGGGGCAAAATGTTTACGTTGTCGGAAACATTGCCGCACTGGGCCGGTGGGATCCGGATAAAGCCCGAATTCTCGATCCAAAAAACTACCCGGATTGGGAAGGCGACATGTCGGACATGCCCGCCAATACGCATATTGAATGGAAGTGTCTCAAAAAAGACGGCGCCGGCAATCCGACATGGCAACCGGGTGAAAACAATCGATTCACAACGCCCCCCAGCGGGATGGTTCGTGCAACCGGATCATTTTAGTACCTGAATTTTGATTGCGGGATACCTCAAACACATGGCCTTCTAATTCGAGTTCATCGTATTTAAGACAAACCGCGTTGGAGGACGACTGATCTTTAACGGTAGAGGCGATCCAAGCTCCGTCAGGAAGCGCATTGGATATATTGTCGCTTTCAATGCCCGAGCAAGAAAAACCCTTTGATACTTAATTATTTGATAATTTTCTTTCTGAGGCCAACAAGACCGACAAGTCCGGCGCTGAGAAGGAACATTGTCGCAGGTTCAGGGACTGGATTGACATTGACTGCAACTTTAATATCTCCGGAATTGTCACCAGAGTAGCTATCCCAATACATCAAGTATAATCTTCCTGTTTCACTAGTGATATGATTAAAATCAGTTCCAACGAAAAAATAGTCACCACCATCGATTCTACCTACAAGCGACCCGTATGAAAATGCAAACCCACCATAACTATATAATCCATAGTCATAACCTAAAGGATTCCCTAATCCATTTGCATTAGATTCTCGAGGTCCTCCTCCAGCCCACCAGGTGTCATCCTCAGCGGCGGTCATAGTAAGTAGATCGTCAGAAGTGACGTCAATACCGGTGTCAAGGTGAGTTCTATTCAAGGCATTATTTTTTGCATCAACATCCACTAAGAGTGCAGATGCTGATGACGCAAAACCAAGAAACAAAAAGATTCCAAAGAACGACGCTAAATACCTTTTCATTGCCCCTCCTTTCGTCCTGCGGAAGTATAGTTAACAATATATATAGATAACTATGCAAATACCATGCAAAAGTGTCTCAATATTTTAATACACATGATTACAATATGTTATGATTTTAGGTTGTTAGAGAGGAGCTTAAATTGTGACAATAATTACATAGTATATTGAAAATAATTACATAGTATTTATTGGATCTTAAACAGAATGTGAAAAAATTGTTATTCGGTCAATCGCAAGCTTGCCTGATGAACGTTGCGATGCCCGCGCGGAGCACCAAAAATTGGCCGAGCTACTTGAAGGCCTCACCGTACCGGAACAGGAGCTTGCGTTGATGCGCTTTTACGATGGATTTCGAATTGCGGAAATTGCCAAGATGCAGAATGTCCCAATCGGGACAATCAAGTCCAGGCTTCACCGAATGATAGCACATTTGCGCAAGCTCCTACAGCCGGAGTAAAGAATCTGAGCCCAAGGGCCAGGCTTTGGTCCACTCCGGAGGGGTGATGACTGTCGCAACTATCACCAGCAGTGTTCAGGTGTTCCGCTGGCGCATCAGGTGCCAGCAACCGAAGTCGACGCGCAAGATGGGAATTGCTCATGATTTGATTTTCTTTTACCGCTGGTAACTTTCAGCCTCAACCCATTCCGGATTCAGAACTCAGGATCCGTTATTGCTGACACCTGAAACCTCATATGAAACACAGATTTCAATGTTATTTAGGTAGAAGTTAATGGTGGGTGGGAGTGGCCTCGATTCGGCTGAGCTCGTCGCAGGCCGGCCACGATTAACCGGGTAATCGCGGTTAAAAACCGCTCCCACAATCTATAAAAACTTTATTCATCAATTTAGTTTCTTTGGTTTGATTTGACTGGACGCTTGCGGCCGACGGCGCCAATCAGGGTATTCGGAGTACCTGGGCCCGGTGGAAAATTGCCGACCTAATGGAGCAGCAGATCCACGCTGCCTCAATAAAAAACCGCCGAGAGATCATCGCCACCTCGATTCACAGCAGCGTGCTGGCGCAATACACGGCATTGCTGGCTGTAGATGCTTATGAGCGCACTAAAGGGGATCACGGATATACCACCGTTGTTCCGGTCCCGGTACCCGGCGGTGTACGCTACTCGACGACAGCTAAAAATTAAGGCCGTCACTTAGGGCATTAAAATCAGAACGAATTTTTGATCTGCATTCATCCCTGAACTGATCGCCTTCATTGAGCGCCGGGGCGATGCGGCGAATGGTTGCGTCCTTTAGTTTTATTTCGACGTCTTCTGTCCCTTTATTTGTTGTTCTTCAGCCTGAGCGGCAGCGGCCGCCGCGGCGCCGGCCTCGAGTAATTTTTTATCAACCTGCCCGTTTTCCCCCGCACCTGTTTCCGGCGGCAGGTAAACCGTCACGTTGCGATGGGCAAACTCGATGCCTTGTTCTCTGAAAGATTCCTGCATCATCCGGAAGACCTCCCGCCGGATGACAAATTGCTCGCCGGGTATGGTTTTGAACTTTACCCGCATGATCATGGCCGAATCATCCAATTCCCGGACGCCCTGGGATTTAAGCTTGTCCAGCATCACCGGGCCCATTTCTTCATCTTTCATAATTTTTTTATTGATCTTCTTGATGATTTTTCTGACTTTGTTGACGTCCGTGTCGTAGCGCACCCGAAAGTCGAGTTTGGAGATGATATAGTCCCGGCTGTTGTTCGTCACGGTACCCATGCTGCCGAACGGAATCGTATGAACCGGCCCGCGCGGATTGCGCAGCCGCAACGAGCGCAAGGATATGTGCTCCACCGACCCCTTGGTTCCGCCCACCTCGATGAAGTCGCCGACCCGAAAGGCATCATCGATCAAAAAGAACACCCCGGCGATGATATCCTTGACCAGGGTCTGGGCGCCAAATCCGATCGCCAGCCCGATCACACCGGCGCCGGCGATCAGGGGACCGATATTCACCCCCAATGAAGCCAGAATAATCAGGGTGACGATAACGACCATGACGGCCAGGACGAACTTGCGCAGCAGCACCAGCAAGGTTCCCATGCGCGACCCGCCGGCACCGCCCTCTTCGGCTTCGCCTTCATCGTCCGGCATTTCTTCCTTGAGCTTCTGATCGATTCTGGCTTTGAACAATTGCCAGGCGATAAAACTAAGCAGCACTATTAATACAATACTCAGGGCACTGCGCGTAAACATGCGGCCAATTTGAATATCGATGCCCCACAGATGCAATGAGACGAAAATAAGAAAGGCAATCAAAAAAATTCGAAAAAATCGCCTGATCAGAGGAACGTAATGGGTCAAATCCATTTTGCCGACGGCTTCGGTCGGTTTACTTATTTTTTCCGGCTCGTCACCGCTCAGGTCAATGGTTTCACGGGCTTCGCCCGAAGCGATTTTCAGCAAACGCTGAACCCACTGATCGACACCGATCAAAATGGGAATTAGAAATATACTGAGAATCAGGTTCAAAAACGTGACATTTTCCCGGTTTAGCGCCTTGGCCGTCCAAATTCCGCCGGCCACCAGCACGTAGACCACGGCAAAATAATGCCAGTTGCGAGCAAAGGCGGTGCGCAAGGTACTGCCGCAGGCCGCTAGGTCTTCGCTGCAAATTGCCAGGGCCACCCGTTGACGGCTTTGCCAGATCATGATCACCAGCGCCAGGATGACGACGATACCCGATGAGCTGTGCATTAACAGAGACAGCTGGGGGTCCAAACCGAAATAGCCGAAGATTCCGCCGGTGGCGGCAAAGAACACGGCAATAAAAATGATTCCCAGAATCCAGTTGTACAAAAAGGTCGCATCCCGGTCTTCCATCGGAAATAAACGCAGGGAGGCGGCATGGGGGGAAAAAATGACCCTGGCTCCCAGAGCCAGAACGATGACGAAGTAACTTGCGAGCAGGTAGATGGACACGAACAGGTAACCAGCGCTCCCCTCCCGGAAAAATAAGGTAAAAATGACAAACGTGGCCAGCATGTAAATGCCAATCCCCAGCGCTTCCAGAAGCAATCGTGACAAAACCTGCCCTAAAAATTGCAGTTTGCCCAATTTTACGGTGTTGAGGATATTTCGCTGAATATCGGTTGTGGTTCGACGAAACAGCCAGCGGGCAGCCAATCCACCGCCAAATATGACCACCAGGCCGAGCAAGGTCAGAAGAAATTGAACGCCGCCCTTCCCGTCGGTTAGCCGGTTGACGGCATCGCGCCACAGCCCGGTATCTTCTTGTTTGGCGGCAAGAAAGTCGCCGGCGTGTTTGAAGCCGGCGGCAATAGCCCGGGTAGCCCCCCAAAAATTGCTGCTGACAACATCCCAGATCGCGATGGCTGAGATCGTGCCCCCGGATTTACGAAGCAACTCGTCAACCCGCGGCCTGGCATCTTTTATTCTTTCAATATCCAGCTCGATCTGCAAAAGACCGGCAACGGTGCGATAGACCCCTTCCAACGGTTGGTTCCAGGGATACGCGACCAAATCCAGCGGCGTCAGCCCGCTAGAGTTTTTGGCATTCACCGCTGCACCTTGTTCCAGGAGCAGCTCAATCGTCTCGATGCGGCAGTAGGTCACCGCTTCATGAATTGCGGCATTTCCAAAGTTGTTGCGGGCCTCTAAATTGGCGCCGTTTTCGATTAGCTGTCTGGCGGCTTCGGTTTGTCCATAAAGTGCTGCCACAATCAAGGGCGTGCTGCCCCCTGCGGACTCCCTGGCATTCAGGTCGGTGCCGCTCGAGACATGCTGCTTGATGGCGCCAATGTCACCTTGGGCAGCCGCCGTCCATATGTCGATGTCCGGCGCCGCCGACACCGTTTGTATCCAAGGCCATTGGCAGATGCCAAGAAATGCGATTACCAGAACGCCTATCATAAGGTTTTTCATTTTACGGCTCCTTCAATTGTTTGTTTCTTCTTCGCCCATCGGGCTCCGCAGGGCAGGCGGCTTCAGGGGTCAACGTGTCAGAAAATAAATGACAAGTTAGGGGCTTCGCCCCAATTGGAATGTTGGAATAATGTAAATATTGGAAAAATGGTTTTTGGAATACTGCCTTGTTGGGTGAATGGCACAATGGTCTTAACCATAAAACTAAAATTGGATAACATCCTTTGAGAAACCCACTATTCCATCATTCCACGATTCCATTATTCCATGATCAAGGTCTCATCTCAGGCTTCAAGAATTCCTTATACTTTCATTTAGTTGTAGAAATTCCGAGAGGTTAAATTATGAAAGACGGAGATCGGAGACCAGGGTAAGGAGCACATTACCCTGAAATCTGGCATCCGGCAACGAAATCTTTCAACTTATGGCGATCAGGCAGAGCCGGTTGCCTCCAATAGCAATGACAAACTATCTTAATGATTTCTGGCGCGTTTCCGAAGGCAATTCTCCATAGAATCGCCGATAGCTTTAGTCGAATCGCCAACATATCCACTGCTGCGGCATATTTACTTTATTTTCGTATTCTGGCGATTGTCGGCGCCACCAATGTTCTGCTGGTCATGTTCCTGATTCCAAGCAGCGCCCTTTGGTTGGGTGTCGGCGTTTTGGGTGAGGCGGTCAACGCTTTGGAATATATTGGGATGGGATGTATCTTACTGTGGCTGAACGTCATCGAGGGCAGAGTGCGGCAATGGGTCATGTTTGGGCTAAATTAATCACAAATGAAGACTTGACACCTGAGTTCCTGATATTGGATTTTGTTTGACCAATTTCTACTGTTTATGTATAAATTACCTACACTGAAAAATAGACCCATAGTTACGCAGACACAAAGACCGCCCCAGCCAATCATCAGGATTTTGCCATTTAAGAACAGGCGTTCGGGATTCACCTTGCACCGAAAGCCGAATGCCGAACGCCTGTTCTTAAATGGGGTGTCCTGCATGATCTGACTTGAGGCGAACCTCTGTCATTCTATACGAACTGAATTCTAACTCTAAAGCCGCTTTCCTGCAAAAAGTCTTAATATTGATGGTTTCGTAAAAAGTCAAAATCTTCAAATTTTGACTTCATAACCTATTGAAATAATTAAGCCTGAAATTTGAAAACCGTCATTTTCCGGACTTTTTACGAGATCATCAATATTTGATTTCAAAATTTTAAATTCTTTGAAATAGGAAGTGTAAATTATGTTGAAAAGGCTAAAAAGTTTATCGCTGGCGGCAACAATTGTCATAATGACCGGCCTGATAATCACCCCGACGGCAGATGCCGGGAATTCGGCGCAGTCGTTCAGACAACAAAACGGGCTCCTGACATATTCTCCGCCCGCCTGGTTTTTGGACGGCTATTTCATTGCCCGGGAAAGGGATCCGGCATACGTTTTCGGGCCGGTGCGAAATTTCGTGCAGGCCATGGGCCATAAAGCAACCTGGTTAATTGAAGACCTGGAATTAAAACGCCTCGAGCAGGCCTCGTCCGACGGAACGGCCCCGGAATATTCAGTGTATCTTGAGGCTGTTTTACCCGGCCGCACCGAGTATTGGGTTTTTGTAACCCTGCCCCATGAAAACGCCGCGCAGTGGTTTGCCGCCAGGCGCGCATATCATGGAAGAAAGGCTGAAGGCTATTACGGCAAAACCCGAGGTATGCTCGAGAACGCCTTCAACCAGGGGCTTAAGGTGAAAGCGGAGATGCGCTACTTCATCGAAAAAGGAAATATCAGCTTGGATTCCCCTGAAGACAAAATTATGAACAAATACAATTTCCCGCCGGTTTTCGATCTTAGAGAAGGTCGCCGGCTGGGTTCGGCTGCCGAGACCAATTAGACTGCATCCATGGAGAAAATTACATGTCATCCAATAAAGGTAAAATTAAAAAAATCAATCGCCGCGATTTTTTCAAAAAAACTGCAGTCTTCGGATTGGGCGCTACAGTGGCTGGTTCCGCTTTCTGGCGGCCCGGCCGGGCCTCCTCCCAGATAAGCATTCCCAAGGCGCCTGTACCCCGCAGACCCTTTGGCCGTTCGGGCACAATGGTCTCCGCGCTGTCGCTGGGAGGGATGTTCGACATTCTGAACAATCGTCTGGCGCTGGCCAAGGCGCTCGATTGGGGGATCAACTATTGGGATACCGCGGAGGGCTATGGACGGGGCCGCAGTGAAGAAGGTATCGGACGCTGGTTCGCCCGTTACCCCCATACCCGTGAGCAGGTTTTTCTGGTAACCAAACTTTCGAAGAGACGAGGGGGCGAGTTTACGCCGAGGCTGGAAGCCTGTCTGAAAAGACTTCATACGGATTATGTGGACCTGTTCTTCGTTCATGGCATCCGCAGTATTCGTGATTTGGACGCCGGGCTCAAATCTTGGGCCCAAAGCATGAAAAAGGCCGGCAAGATCAGGTTGTTCGGCTTCAGCACCCATGCCAATATGGAAGAATGCCTCGAGGGAGCAGCCGGGCTTCCATGAGTGGACGGCATCATGTTTACCTACAATTATCGCCTGATGCATGAGACCCGCATGAAAGCTGCCGTCGAGGCCTGTCACCGGGCCGGCATCGGTCTTACGGCAATGAAAACCCAGGGCGGCGGCCCGGTCAAAAGTAACAGCGAGTCCGAAATCAATATGGCAGGCCGATTTATCGAAAAAGGATTTTCAGACCATCAGGCAAAACTCATGGCGGTATGGGAGAATGAGCGAATCGCCAGCATCTGTTCACAGATGCCGAATCTGACCATTTTGGCGACCAATGCGTCAGCAGCAGTGGAACAAACCCGCCTGTCAAAGTCAGATCATGTTCTGCTGGCTCAATATGCCCGGGAAACCAGCGGTGACTACTGTGCGGGATGCGAGCGGCTTTGCTCGGAAGCGCTGCCCGAAAGGGTGCCGGTCGGGGATGTCATGCGCTGCATTATGTACTATCATTCCTACCAGGATTACGAATTGGCACGTACCACCTTCGGAAGCTTGCCCGCACGGACGCGGCAGCTTTTGACTCAATTGGACTTCAGCGAAGCCGAAAGGGCATGTCCGCGGAAATTGCCGATAGGGAAATTGATGCATGAGACAGAAACGCTGTTTGTCTAACTTCCTTCATAAGCCACCGGCTCTGCCAGTTTGATTTGGGGCAGTTCCACTGTTACCGGGTGAATACGACCCATTAGTCTTGGTCTGAGCATGCCGGCGGCTTATGAAGGAAGTTAATAAATCAGGTCGTAGGGTGGGCTGTGCCCACCGATCTTCTGATCCTCCCTTGAAACTTGCCAAAGAACGGGTGGGCTTCATGAAAACAATTTATCTGAATATTCTCTTCATCATTTTAGCCGCCGCTCCGTTGACTGTCCATGCGGAACAAGAAGCCGAAAAATACCTGGATGCGGTGGTCGAGATTCGAATCTCGGTGCCGGACAATGCCCGCACGGCAGAAAGATTTGGGACCAATCGGGTGGCGAGCGGTGTCGTCATCGATGAAACCGGGCATGTCCTCACCATCGGTTTCCAGACGATCGAGGCTGAGACGGTTAAAATCGTGGACAAGGATCACAGAACAGTCGATGCGGTAGTTGTCGCTTACGAACGCAACACCGGCTTTGGCCTGCTGCGGGCAACTTCGCCGCTGCAAGTGACACCCATCCCGTTCGGCAGTTCATCAGCAGTCAAGAAAGGTGACCCGCTTCTGGCTGTCAGCTATGGGAGCGCGAATTCCGTCCAGGGGGTGGTTGTGGTTGCTAGGCAGGAATTTGCCGGTCCGTGGGAATATCTTTTGGAAAATGCCATATATACAGTCCCTCCGATTGACCGCTTCAGCGGTGCCGCGCTTGTTGATCTCGAGGGCCATCTGGTTGGCATCGGGTATCTGTTTTCTCAGCTCACGATCGCGGAAATGGGAGTACTGCCGACAAATATGTTCGTGCCCACAGATCTTCTTAAACCGATTCTCAGCAGCCTGAAGCTCTCAGGAAGTTCCAAACTGCCGCCACGACCCTGGCTGGGGGTTCGGACGGAAGAATTATATGGACACTTGATTGTCGAGCGCGTCACATCAGGCAGTCCCTCTGAAAAGGCCGGAATCAAAACCGGAGATATCATTCTGGCCGTTGAAAAACAAAATGTGCAAGGGATGGCAGATTTTTTCCGAAAGGTCTGGGCGCTTGGCAAAGCAGGCGTTGACGTGCCGCTGCGGATTCTCCAAGGTTCTCAAATTCGCGACATTGTTGTTCATTCCACGACTCGCAATGTATACCTGCAGCCTGAGCAGAGTGAAAAGCAAACCGGCGTTGAATTGTGACTTTCATAGGAGTTTAGCCAATGGAACTTGTTTCTTTTATCAGTATCGAAGATGAGCCACCGGATCTGATTTTGTCATTTGCCATCTGGCAACCGGAATTGGAGGACATTAGAAGCCTGATTCTCCTGCGAACCCCCGAATATGAATTCATACTTGATGAAACTGAGCGTGGGGTAAAAGTTTCGGACGAAGCTTTTTCTGATGATAAAGATGACATGCTAAAAGAAATTGAATTTGGCGACAACCGAGTTAAGATCGTCACGGATCATCATCAGTTCGACTTGGATTTGAGAAAAGTAGACAAAGAAGATATTGAGCAGGCAAAGGCATTTTTTAAAAGAATGAACTTTGACAATCGGTTCGAAATACGAATTGCCGAATAGATATGAATCTAAGCATTTGACACGCCTGAAAATCGTATGATATCCGAAACATATCATCACACAATTCGATAATCGTCGAATTTCAAAGATTGGCAAGAAAAGTTAAAAATTTGAAAGCACGAATTTTTTAAGCTTTCATCTACGTATATTTAGTCTGGCGATTTTGCATATATTCTCGAAGTATCAGCATACGGACCACACTACTTTGCAGGACCAAATTTAGAAACGCTGGAGGATTGAATTATGAAAACCGGATGCTTATTTTT
>Ga0209339_1000465_pt1 | contig 14796 bp, 7 predicted proteins | sample OlaalgELextract3_FD_187376 | JGI IMG/M metagenome (GOLD analysis project Ga0209339, IMG submission 187376) | Olavius algarvensis symbiont microbial communities from Tuscany, Italy - Type A ELBA extract 3 (SPAdes) (version 2) | ecosystem: Host-associated > Annelida > Digestive system >... | reverse complement strand
TTTCCTGCGTCCAGAACTCTCGTAAAACGGAAAACCGTAACTCCGTAAATAATTCAGGCATAGGTATTCTATGTTCTAAAAATAGCAACGAACGGTTGGCTGTCCCAGCAGTAGCTGGGCTTCTTGTTTATAAATAAATATAGACTTTATTGTTAATGACACAATTTTGCAGATGCGGTCACTAACCCAAAAGGACCCAAAATTCCAGGATCTCCACATCTCTAATATAAATATATTTCAAAACATACGAATAGCAAAAAAACCAGAGTGAGACTGACACTGGAGTGCTGGCGAAAGTTCAGCTGGTTGCCGGAGTAGAATGACGCACCGGTGGGAGGTAACATCGCCATGCTGGACATTGATGCACGCGTCATTATACCTCCCGACTAAAACATATACATCATCAACATCGTCATCACTAACATCATCATCAGCATCTCTCTGAAATTCACCTAAACACCTGGCGTCACTAAAACCACCAGGTGACTGGTAAGTGTTTGTAATGGCCACGTGCTGCAACTAAGACTAAAACTAAGACTATATACTTCGTTGAGAGCTGAGATATTTGTTCATTATCAGATCATGTATTTACAGCAACAGAAAAGTAACAGAACATTTCAACATACCACAATCAACAATAAGCTCGACTGATCAGTATCGCTTTCACACACTAGTTTGTTATCAGGTGAAAAAGAGGCAAAACCTTCGATTATGCATCATACATTAGTTATACATTATGCAGGCTGTCCCCTCTTTTTCAACACTGACTTTTCAACGACCAAAAATTATATGCACATCCGTAACCTATCGGCATTGAACTGGCGACAGTTGCCAACTGACAACGACAGTCCGTGACAGAATATAGGCTGCTTGTGGAAAGTCAACGCCAGCTGTCAGCGATTCAATGCAGCATTGGTTTACATCACAGTTGATAATTTGTGCAAATAGTTATAAAATTTCTCTGACTTTAGAATCATTTTCCACGACTTTTAATGACCAGTGGACACACTGTTTTGTGAATCTCAAAAAAAGTATGAAAAATTATGCAGCTAACATCAACTTAATGGGAACATTACGACCTATGTTTAACAGTCACTAATAATAATAATACGACGATTTGTAAGGCGCCATAACATGTCCGTAAAGTCACTACAAGGGCGCCGATAGTAGATACTATCTAGATAGTATCTAAACAGCAGTGTGCTGGCATCTGCCTGTAACAATGGCACTCAACACACAAGTGAGACTTGGATCTATCATTCGTGACTAGTGATATTAAAATCATTTTTATGTCTCTGCAGGCTATCTGTAGTGGATGCTATAATGATTTCACTATGTCCCACTGTCTTGATGTCCCATGCAGACATCCGCATTTTTGTTTCACTTCGTAGGAATAACAGAATAACGGAATTCGATGAAATTTGCGGGATGTAGTCACTACCACCAACAGATGAAATGATTACATTACATTTTGGACAAAATTGTACCCGGGATAAGGGAGCAGTATACAACAGAAAATTTGAACTGACGCCAAATCGAGCAGCCACACTGCAAATTTGGAGGCATGTTTTTGACTATGTTAGGTGACCTTGCAATCTTCCGACTTTACATCACCCTAATCTGTTCTTTTTTACATTACACTACACTATATGACCATGCACAGTCTTAAGCTCTCTAGTTTTAATCAAATGCCAACTGCTTAAAATTAAATTTTTCTCCAGTATAAGACAACACAATTCGCAATAGACATCTGCCGTGAGCTGCAGCAAACACAGATGCACGTGTCACATGAAAACGAGCTGGTGGTGGGAGACACGTTTCTGATAAGTAGCTTTGATGTAGACCAGGCAGGCAATGTAGATGCCCTCACTGTTCAATTATTCAATTACTGTTTAGAATCTCTGCCTGTGACAGTGCTACATAAAACAAATTATGTCAGAAATCAGTGGAAATAAAGCATTACGATGAACACCGAACACTAATTATACCATAGAATGAACATCTTTTTCCATGCACTCGCGAAGCAGAGTGGATATAGCAGCCTCCGCTTTAGACATATTCTCGATTGAGCCACGTACGGAAATTACCCGATCAGGAAATATCAGTGCCATCTCTTGTGTACTATACTCAGACACCGATCAATGTACAACAGAAATTATATTAATATCACAACCACACATGCTATCACAAATGAAAAAGCAACTTCGTAAAATGAATACTATGTGAACTAAACACACTTAATGTACATTGGTTCTAGCTGACTAACTGCTCTTAGATGATATAGAAATAAGCATGTACAAAATAAATATGGAACAAAAAGAGTTAATTTCAGTCAATTACGAAAACAGACCGTCCAAATCACATTGTAACTGTTAGTTTACTATCATCAGTTATCAACTGCCTTCAGTGCTTTAAACCAAGCGCCTCCAAAACAATCAGCAGTGTTCCACCTGCATAATACCAGCGCCACCTGCAGTTTATCTGGATGGCCAGCGCCTACGGCATGAGTGCCATCCAACCTATTTTGGGGTGACTTGCTGTCCTACAGAGTACACTTGACAAAGACTGCAGGCAAGCTAAGAACCGAAACAACTTGTTAATGAAGCTAGCCGGTTCCACAGGGGGCGCCACCGCCAACACTCTGTGGTCATCTGCTCTGGCGCTTTCCTATTCAGCAGCAGAGTACTGCGCCCCAGTCTGTGTAGTACACAAATGCTGCACAAATGCTCACACAAGTCAGGTCGATGTGCAGTTGAACTCTACCATGCGCCTCATCTCTGATACCCTCCGTTCTACACCTCTCCCATGGCTTCCAGTGCTCTCCAACATTGAACCGCCAGCCCTATGAAGAAAGGCTGCCACTGACAATCTGGTGGAGAAAATCGTCAAACATGACAGTTGGCATATCCAGCCTGATATCCTTAACCCACCATTGCTACAACTGACATCCAAAAAGCCACTGTAGCTGGACTTGCAACCAGTTGACATCAAAAGTCGATGGAGGCATAACTGGAAGTTGGCTCAGGTGGTCAATTCTCACCTAGTGTGCGACCCCACAATCCGGCAACCGGGTTTCGACCTCCCTTGGCAACAATACAGGGACACTGCGGTGCCTGCAGAAGGAAATGGTGACTTACAGACTGTGTCCTTGTGGCGAGACTCAGACGATGTCCTACATTGTCGAATCCTGTACCCTGACAAAACTGAATGGCGGCTTATCTTGGCTACACTCTGCGGATGAAGACGCTGTTTCACGGCTGACCAGTTATGGTTCATGACATGCATACGAGAAGAAGTGCTTTGTACCAAAAATTCCAAATTTTGACGAATTTGAGGGCTATAAGCCAACATTTCTATCACACATTTCTAAACCTATAATAGTGAAATCTGTCATGTGGCAGTGGACTTGGGGCAAAGGCCCAAAAATTGCTGTATCTAGGGAGGTTTGTGTGAGATGTCTGCACAAATGAGCAGAACGTAAGGCACTGATTATACGCAATGTTTTTTCTGCATAATTTGTTTCTATGCCATGAAATTTCTGCACAGTTGGTAGCCAGTACTAATTTATTTTGTAAAGAAATACTGCATCTTGTTTGACGCTGAGCTGTCAATGTGCCAGCACATCTCAGGTGTGTCAGACATGCTTTCATCTGCGCCGCATACGCTCAGTCCGTCGTCAACGTGGCTGCAACGTCACTGCCAAGCTGGTTACAGCTTTAATGCTGTTGCACACTGACCACTGGAATGCTGTTTTTGCGGGTTTGCAAGCGACGACAGTAGCCCCTCTACAGAGAATCTTGCATGCAACAGCATGTACTGTTCTAGACCTAAAGCTTGACGACCATGTCACTCCTGCTTTGCAAGAGTTGCACTGGTTGCGGATCACAGAGAGAATACAGTACAAGCTGTGTCTGCTTGTGCACAAGGTGTTCTTCGGGCACGCTCCCGATTACATTGCCAGCCTGTTGACGTCCGCCTCTAACATTCCTTCACGGTCGTCGCTGCGTTCATCGAGTAACTGTGACTTGGTCGTACCAAGAACGAGTCGGAAGATTGGTGACAGGGCTTTCTCTGTTGCCGCACCCCATGCTTGGAATTGGCTGCCGACCAACTTGAAACTCTTGAGTTCAACTGCTTCATTCAAGAAACAAGAGGTCAAAGTAATTTGACAAAAAGTGCCTCACGGGGGGGCCCATTCCCCAGTTAGCGGTCACCCCAGGGGGTCGAAATTTGTACCGCTGAATTCCTGGGGTAGGGTTTCCTATTAGTGTTCCATAGTAACTATAGGCCTAGGATGCACCGTTTGGTCACAGTGCACGCGCGTGACAACCAACCAACGACCAACGACGTCACAACACAGCCTATCTCAATAAGCGCCTCTTTTACTAAAGTAAAGTGAGGCACTTAAAAACGGAGGAGTTTTCTGTTTCATGCTGCTTGCACCAGGAACACTGTGTGAACCCCAGAATGCACCATCGGTCTACTTGTAGGGGGCACACTACAAGTCACTGTTGTTACTGTTACTGTTGGCAACCATAAGACACTCAATGGGACCATCGGCAAACCGAGGTAAATCTGGACAATAACTGGTACAACAGTTGCGTTATTAGTTATTGTCAACAAGCATAGTCACATGTTACAGCAATCGGCAGAATAACAGTAAGTAAGTAACGGAGCATAAGAACCAACTTGGAGACAACAATGTGAGTATCTGTGTCTTCTCTGATCTTCTTTATCACTTTCCCTTCTTTGCCGATGACACGACCGCAGTAACGATCATCAGTCAATATCTTCAGTATCACCTCTCTTTCACACACACACATTCAACACTTAATGTTTCACAGGCCACCCAACACTTCCCATATTCTTTCCGTATCATTAGTATCATCTTGCTGATACATACTGACAACTCTACTGACTAAATACCACGTACTAACATCAGTAGTGGTACTGACAGATCAAATTCTATGATACAAACTTTTTCTCACTATGCATTAATTCTACAAGTACATGGTGTTTCAGAAAAAAAACTTTTGTTTTCTTGTATAGCACTTAGAAATATCAACCAATCTGAATGAAAATTTCAGTTGTTGTAAAGTTACCTGATCTGAAAAACAGTCCAGTTTTTTTGGCCTACCCTGTATAAAGGCAAACATGAACTGTCCCGGTAAAAGCGGCACTCATACTGACAACCACGACTTAAAAGCTTTGTAAAACAATCACTCTCTTATCACACAGTATATGATTGGCAAACCCTCTGTTGCTTGTCGCTGCTTCCTGCTGCATAACTTCCAGTATTTCTTTGCAAGCATTTGTCACACTCTCTGGCTGACCAGTTATTGATATTGCCTGAAATTACAGAACACCACACATTAAAACACTAAGAACCAGTTGCACCAACGCTAATTAAATCGCCACTTAGTTAATCTCCGATTAACTTTAAGCTGAGATTAAATTGACACTTATCTCGTGTTCGTTGCACCAACACAAATTAATGCTTGATTAGTTAAGTGGAGTTTTAAGCACACCTCCGATGTAACGACGATTTCTATTGGCTGCTCAGATGACTGATGTAAACAAAGGCGTATCTTTTAGTTTTTTTGCTACGCAAGATATCGTGAGAATTCTATGGAAAGCAAGCATCGTTGCCTTGGCAGTTGGCACCGTGTCAACGGTAATGTTCGTATACAAACACGAGGCATGTCTTTTACTTTTATTTCTGCGAGAATAAATAATAATCTACAACTACAATATCATTCGTGTCATTAATGAATTTATACAAAAATGCAAAAAGTTTCCATCACCTCTGACGCCACATTGTTGGCGGAGCTAGCAAACTGTATGACATGAAAATTTTTGCTCGCCAATTCTACGAGTTGCTAGCGTAGAATCTAAGAGAATCTCCTAGAAAAAAGTAACGCCTGCCTCAAGTTGCAAATAGTGCATGTGTATGGCAGCCCACAGCCTATAGGCTTGCATGGCCTTGACCTATAGTTTCATTGGTTACCGGGAGATAGAAGCAGACGAAAACAGCGCGCTAGCTCAGGCGTATGAATATTTATTAGCTAGGCTGACATGGCTGCGCAGTATAATTTCGCGCAAGCTACGAATAGGCCTACTATGAAATAACTAGTTTTATGGTACAAATTTATGATTATTGTATGGTTTACTAGTCAGTGAGTACAATGTTCCTTGTCAGATAGTTGCAAAACTTTGTATTTATAATAAATTCTCAATTTTTAAGATGGCGTCTTAACTTAAATGACAAAAAATCGCCACTTAACTTAAGTGAAGATTTAAGAAACCATTAGCGGCAAATTGTGGTTGGTGCAACGAGATTTTCGCTAAGTAGATATTAGCGCCGGAGTTAATCTCTACTTAAAGTTAACTGACGTTCGTGCAATCGGCCCTAAATTTCAAAATAATAGGGTGCAAGTGCTAGTTCTAGTTTGAGAAGACTGACTGACATATAAAATATGAAATGGTAAAGATCAAGGATAACAAGCACAGTAAAAGCATTGATTCTCTTCAATCTTCCGACTTCCTAATGCAGAGTATTAAGAACACAAGCTACTGTAAAAATTGAAACCAGATATTTATTTTTTATAAATATTTTAATAAACAAATAAATACCTTTTCCACCAGACTGGCATTGTCTTTACCAAGCACATCTATCCTATATGTCAACAAAACAACAAATATGACCACTAGATTGTTTCAGTATTTGATAAGACAACACATTTTAAATTACTCTATTAAATTTAGCAGAGAGAAATCTGTATAATTAACAAGTAAAAATCATTTTGCTTTATTTGCATCCACAACTAACACTTATCATAGACAGAATGACCACTTTTCGTGCACTACAAAATCTCTCGACTTTCCTAGGCCAGTCAGTCTAGCCTATACTATCTTCTTCTTCTCGTATGCGTGTCATGAACCATAACTGGTCAGGCACGAAACAGCGTCTTCATCCGCAGAGTGTAGCCAAGATAAGCCGCCATTCAGTTTTGTCAGGGGACAGGATTCGACAATGTGGAACATCATCTGGGTCTTGCAACAAGGACACAGATCAGTGTCTGTAAGTCGCCATTTCCTTCTGCAGGCACCACAGTGTCCCTGTTCCATGCGAAAGCGGTTCAGCAAAGACCACTGTTGCCCAGGGAGGTCGAAACCCAGTTGCCGGATTGTGGGGTCACACACTTGGTGAGAATTGACCACCTGAGCTGACTTCCAATTATGCCTCCATCGACTTTTGATGTCAACTGGTTGCAAGTACAGCCAGTCCGGCCTATATTATAAGGCGAGTTCTATGATCGAGCCCTGCGAAAAATATGCGGCATGCCGAGCACTATACTATGCACAGAGGAAATATCGTGAAACGAAGTCATCCAACCTTTGAATAACAGTCGTAAAAACCGTGAAGCAATCCAAATGATATCTAGCGACAAATAAACTACAAAAAAAGTTTACATAAACAGGAAACACACAAAAAAATCAATGCAAAATGAAAGCCAAAACACAATCTCAGCAGAATATTAACGAGGGATCGTCTCAATCTCCGATGTTGACCAAAGTGGATTTACTTATTTAACAACTGCGTCTGCAACGAGCAGCAAATGAATTATGTTATATGCTGTTTGTTTGTGAATGTGTGGTTTTGTTTTGATTAAAAATGGATACTTGTCATTATTATAACTAAAAATATGTAACAGCAAAGACTATACATATAGACTATTTATTGTCTTTGATGTAAGTAAGCAAGCGAGTCAGGCGTTGCCTGCAAGCGATGCACAATTTTTTACACGGTCCCCCACATCACAGCAGAAATGAGTATAATTCAAATGAGGTGTTTGTTGATATAGGATGTTTTGCATGTTAAAAGGTACTTTTTTTGGTTAATTTCGGTTCTGTTTGTTTAATGAGTTGGTGGTATTTTAATGCATAATCGGCATCTGTAAGTTGGAATAATTATTAAGCAGATATTTTGATTTTACAACTTTTTGATACGGGCGAATCAATGCTCAGCGTTCAACTGTGAATCAGTAGATTCACCGTTGAACTCGTCAACTAAGGCCAGTCTATTCAGTGCCTCGGGAAATCTACATCATCTCATGGCAGATTTCTGCTAGAAAACAGTACTCGTTTAAACTTTGCAAATGCAACTTTATGTCTGTGTACAATGTCAAATGTTTTCAGCAGTTTGTCAGACAGCACAATATCTGTTTTTCTGGCGTCAGAACTGAAGTTAAAAATGCATTATTTTTCCCAACACAAACTGTTATCCAAAATTTCCAAGGGGATTTTCTAAGATTTCCTGAAATGTCCCAAAATGTTTCCCGTTATCTAATTTTTCTGCTTACGATCAGTCGGCCAAGCAAAAAAAACTGCAATGTGAGAAATTAAAAAGTTTCACTCCAATGTTCCTACAATGGAAGAACAATGCTATAGCAGAAGCAATGTTAATGCTGTAAACAGCAGAGTCCACATGGACATACCGTGACACTTTTGAGTCATCTGTGATATTACGAATTGTCTGACCCTTCTTGCCGATGACTGCTCCGACATACTCGCTTGGCACAAGCATCCTACACAGCCACACGTACAAGCACCGGCTCAACACCGTCAGCTAGTTACTGGTACATAACGACGTCAAATGCCTCGTTATCTATATATCTGATCACCATTCACAATTCACGCATGTGGCTTTGAGTCTTGACAACTGATACCCGTACCGTTATCCTCAGTGCAATGTTGATTCTTCCAGCAGCAAGCATCCAGTGAATGGATTGGGTGATCTGCAGTGTCGGGGTCGGCAGATTCATCGTACTGATTCAGCAATAGATACATTCTTCATCCAAACTTGAAATGCAGGTATGACAAAATATTTGTGGGATGCGGAGATCAACAGCTTTCAACAAAACAATATGTCAATAATTCTCACCTACTGATAAGCTGCTTACTGGAACCAGAGGAGCACTCTGTACTTGGCACAATTAGCATTTTCTAAAGTTCCATCCTTTCCTGTTCATGCCTAGAAGTCACAGACCAACACTGATCGGGATGAATGGTGCTGGTAGTATGGCAAGTCACCCAGAATAACAAAAGAGGCACGACTGCGGCACAACCAAACACTAAGAAACAGCAATTTAGGTCCAGCAAATGCTGCCATCTTGTGGAGTGAAACGTAGCTCACTGTTAGTAATCCGGAGCAGTCACAGCTTCATTACTCAGTCTTGTAATGCAACGGGTGAGGTCAAGTCTGATCTACGTCAAAAGGCTTAGACTAAAGACTTAGACCAAGTCTGATCCAAGTCAGAACATAAGACTAAACTTGATCATGTCGGCAATTTGGTCTACAGACTAGATGTAAGTCCTAAATTTAGACTCAGCGAAAATCTTAAACTACAGACTTAGCTTAAGTATGGTCTTAGACCGAACTTAAGTCGAACTCATTCGTCATCTGCTGGGAATTCCCGATGTTAAACTTATAGCATTTGGTCTTAAGCTGTAGGGCTTAAGTCTAGACTGAGATTAAACCGAGGTCAAGTTTGGTCTCAAGAGTTTTTACTGTTGCTGAATTAATACACATTACATTTATTTAGCCCACACAATCTTTACACAATGGTGTCATCCTTCTGTTTGTAAGCAGCATTCTAAAGGATGACCGCTGAAGCTGCTCCAAGAAGGGTCGATCGGCTACGAGCTACGACTCAATCAATCATGGAAAATGGCCATTGGAAATATGTGTGTGTGATAGATACAACTGGTATATGGAACTACAGTATCTGACAGACCTTCAACCTTGTCATACTATAGCCTGGCAGACGGATTTCAAAACATCTTAAGAAGATATTAGGAAGATCTTAGAAACTGCATAAAATTATAAACACCTTAAGAACAAAAAATCTCAGCTACTGCTTAGACAGCTCGCGTTACAATTATAAGATCAGTGATGCCATAGCAGTAGACTGGCTAACCCTAACAATAATCTTATCCTAAATATGACTAACATAAATTATATTTCACTGATAGTTGCCAATAGGTGGAATTCTGAAACAGCTACACTGCTACAGTGTGTCATTTAACATACCAAAATTTTATTTTATATTGTCATACAAACAAATCCGAAGCAAATGCTATCATCACCTCAGCGTGTACTCCGAATTATTGCCGTCAGAACTGTAGAAATCACGACCGATGCCGCGACTGCTGCGGCCTCCCGTGCCGCTATTTGTAAACTCTGCCTACACATAACATGCAGGTGAATATGACAAATCACAATGACCCTGCTATAAACACCGCTAAGTTTTACAGAGTAAAAATGAGACTGATTATCTGACAAGAAGGCCAGAATTAGCTACATAGTCTGATCTTTTTATCATCTTACACTAATCTTCTGTGGTTGTTTGTTCAAACTTAGATTGGAACTTGTCAGCTGCATTAATCAATATTAGATGAGGGCTGGATTTAGTAAGTCCCAGGATAGATAACGTTTAAAATTACGCACTCTCTCATTGAAAGTTTCCACTTTTTTATTTCTCCGCCAGGCATAATGTTATCAACATGTCCGTTCGTTTGTCCGTTACCAGATTTGTGAACATGATATTAAAATGGATAAACCGATTTTCAGGCAAGGAGATGAAACGATCAACTTCGGGGGTCAGGAGGTCAAAGATCCACGTCACAGGGGGTTAGGAGGTCAAAGGTCCACGCCACAGGGGGTCAGGAGGTCAAAGATCCACGTCACAGGGGGTCAGGAGGTCAAAGGTCCACGCCACAGGGGGTCAGGAGGTCAAAGGTCCATGCCACAGGGGGTCAGGAGGTCAAAGATCCACGTCACAGGGGGTCAGGAGGTCAAAGATCCACGTCACAGGGGGTCAGGAGGTTAAAGATCCATGTCACAGGACAAATTCAAACAGGTGAACATGATATTTTGAAAATGGATTAACCGAGTTTGCTACAAATTGGCACAACTAGTCCATGGGGTTAAGAGGCATTATTCTCGACTGCTTCGGTTGAGTAGGTTTCCTAGTTCGAGTATTGAGACAATCACGGATGCAATTCCTCACACAACCAATACAGGTATAACAGAAGAAGTCACACCCAATAGTCACAACAAAAAAATTAAAACTAAGAAAAATGAATATAGCCAACAGAAGATAATGCTTTCAAAGTGTGCTGCAGGCAGTTCAGTCCTTCATAGATAGGACGTCTGTAATACATCCATCCAAGACTGGCTGTGTAATTTATCAAATTACACACAACTATGTGTCTATCTTCGCAACTGTTACTGATATTCAGCGTCGAATACTAGTATCACCTTGAAACCTGATTTGAACTAATAAAACTAGTAAAAAACCAGAACTAATAAAATTTTTAACCTACATAACAGCCTACATGTTTATGGTTATAGTACGTGGTAAACTGAACTGACATTTAAAACATTCTGCACCGTTCCCCATTATTAATTCTACTATGTTTCGTGGTATGCATTTACACTGGCTCTCTTGTTGATACTTCTGGGGATACAGCTACTTTTTCACCTGGCAACTGATTCAACAGCACATAACAACAATAATAATAAGACTGCACAGTCTGCCACATAAGAATTGTAAGTTGTTGTTGGAATGAAAGTGACAGAGACGCACACGGAGAATGGAGCCCTGGTAGTCATAGTTGTTGAGTTGTTCAATGGCACTGCACACACACATAGCAGCATTACTGTTAACAACCATCTACTCATTTACAGTTGTTAGATATAAGTCTACAAATAATAATAATATGAATATTGGCCAAGTACACAATGTCAGCAGTCATGACTGAATCTGCAGTCACAGCAGTCACTAGGTGGACAGCAATGGTATGCTACGTAAAAATATGAGTTTTTAACACGACTTGAAATTATCAGTAGTCAAAGAAAGTATTATATGGTGTGAACAGATAATCTATTCAAGGTGGTCAGTCAAAATATGACGCAGAGACGTAGATGTTCGTGCAGAAGTTAACAGTTTGACTAACAGATCACATATCTACAGCTATGCCAACTGAAATGATCCTAATGTATATAATACGGTGCCTCCAGTCTGTTCAGAACACTGTTGCACAGCTCGTCTTCAGAATCTGACGATCGGAGCATATTACTCCCATGCTCATCAGCTGTCACTGGCTGCATGTACCAGAGTGCATCTCCTTCAAGTTGGCAGTCCTAACGTACTGATCAATCCACGGCACTTCACCTAGCTACCTACAGTCGTGTTTCATCCGTGTCACTGACATGACATCAAGACGACGGCTGCGGTCTTCTGCCTCTCATTGTCTAGAAGTACTACCCGTTCAACTCTCTACAGTCAGTCAGCAAGCGGGCGTTCACAGTTGCCGGCACCAACATGTGGAACGACTTTCTGTTCCACATCACATCTGCACAGTCACTCGCGTTTTCAGACAGCATCTCATGACTTTCATCTTTTCTCGTTCGTACCCTGACATCCTGTTATGACTTACTTATATTATTATTTATTTATTATTATTATTATTCTTCTTTTTCTTCTAGCATTTCCTGTGGACCTTGTAATAACTGACATTATTTAGGCCACGTTAAACATGTTAATGATAATTATGAAGATGAATATTGAAACGAATGAGCCTAAATCATGCGGCTGGACACGAAGACAGACAGAAAAAGACACAATCAGACATACTGTTGCGCTTGTTCCACTGTTTCATAGACTAGTGTTACATACGTCTCCACGCTGTTGCTCACTGCAATTTAGAAAACACTTGTACAGACTTACAACTGAAACACACTATAAAGCAAATATCAAATAATCTTTCTCTTCATGACACACGATGCCAAAAACTAAACAAGTTATTAGACCAACCGAGATCACATCTCTGTACAGTGCCAAAGACTCCGACCAACTGCTGGACGTCGTCTTTGGTTGCAGAAGCAGGCAAGTTTCTGATCTGAAGTCGATTGCTCTTCCTACATACAAATCGCACTCTTGTCACAATTAAAGCAAATAATAGCAGTTTGCTAATGGCACAGATCTAATCATTATCCGTTTGCCCTGGTGATGAGTCGAACTGTTTCCTGTGACTAGCTCTATCTGCAGAAACTGTTTATCTATTTCATACAAAAAACCATAGACAATAGAATATTAAATCTCTAGACTGAAGACTGCACCGGGTTTTGCACTGGGAAAATGTCATCAATTTTCACGGGCTAAAAAATGGCGGACATTTCGAAAGACAGGCTGCTATTGGGTGGAGGAATACGCCACATCACAGCTACACTAGCGGAAGTAAAAAAGTTCCTGCTTGCGTACGTAATATTGTTTTAATGCGTTAATTTTCGGCAATCTTTCGTCTGCTTGCGCGAAAGAATATTTAATTGCTGCAAGGTATTAATGTTAAGTTGAAGTTGAAGTTCGCGATCGAATAGCGGTGGTTATCAGAGAGATTATAGGCCGCAGTGGACGCCATTTTTTAGCCCGTATCCTGTGGTGACACAATCAGCAAGCAGTACGGGGGCTGTGCAAAAAACGCTTTACTTATGCAAGCTATATATCAACACTGTAAAAAAACAACTGCCTCTTGAAAATGTTAATGTTGTTATGACAAACCTCAAAAGTACTTAACAGAAAGATACTAACAGAAGTGTTCAGAACTGAAAGCATACTGATGTAAACTGCGCTTCTGCAACCAGCTCACTGTCTAACTAGCATTACTGGCAAGTCTTGAATGATAATCACCTTTGTTCCAAGTTAAACAATGTCCCACTTCACTAAGAATTGAGAAATTATGTTTAATTAACATGTGCAAATAGTTGCAAACCATTAGTATTTTTGTCCTGCATACTGTTACATCTCAATGTCAAACTAACTGCCAAAGTGATAACTTTACTTCATTAGAAGGAAGTATGTACCCGGTATGGTACCACATAAATCCAACCACAAAATCACAAACAAATTACCATCTTGCTCACCGGCGTTTTGATACAGTGGACGGTTCAACTTGCATAACTGACCCCATCAAATTGTAACCTAAAAACCACATTTCTGCAGTACCACAACGAATGAAAAGTGCAGAAAGTAAACAGATGTAATTGTGAAACAACAATAAACAATAATATGACAACTAAAGCAGGTAAAGTCTAAAACGAGATCGGCTATGTCATTTTAGCAACTTCATGAGTGTTACAATGAGGTCGGCTGTTCTATTTAGCAGACATTTCAGTGTGCTTCAGTGTCGTGCATTAACTGCATGCAATGCATGCAAAATATGTTTACGTGCTGTTATCACTTATTCAATGTATGTCTGCATTCCACAGTACATTTACAGCAAATGCAGAATGTCGCAGTAAAAGCATTCGCGAAATGAATGATTAGCAAATAGAGATGCACCGGTACTGTAAAGAGAAAATTATCACAGTCAACCGTAGTGATAACAAGGGCAATTTTTATGTCCCCCAGCCGGGCCGGTTTTTAGGTTCGACCGATTTTTCTTGCTGTAGGCAATGGAAACATGACGATTAAAAACATCATTCAACCAACAATGCAAACGAGCTAAAGTGTGGGCAAGACTACACAATGTGTACGGCGGCAAAAATATATAAAAGTAAGTTATAACGACAATTTAAGTGACAAATCAATGTAACATAATGTATTACCTGCGAAAAATGCATTTCAAATACGTCAAACTAAGCCTACATTAACTAATTAACTATCAACACTTATCTGCGTCAGCCATTGATGACTCCTTACGACGCACCGTGCGACATGGGGCCTGTCCAGT
>Ga0209339_1000464_pt1 | contig 14834 bp, 7 predicted proteins | sample OlaalgELextract3_FD_187376 | JGI IMG/M metagenome (GOLD analysis project Ga0209339, IMG submission 187376) | Olavius algarvensis symbiont microbial communities from Tuscany, Italy - Type A ELBA extract 3 (SPAdes) (version 2) | ecosystem: Host-associated > Annelida > Digestive system >... | reverse complement strand
ACTTCCAGTCTGCAGGGACCTGACCGGTTGACCACACCCGGAGGAAAAGCTGATGAAGGGCCTCGCTAACTGGATTCAGTGCGCACTTCAACAGCTCGGGCGGAATTCCATCGGGGCCTGCGGCGCAGATTGAATCTGTACAAACTTGCCCACAGGTCCGTATACTGTCGTATTCACTATGTCAGTGGTAAATCATTGTATATTGACGTAGAAGTACCGGTTTGTTCTTTTAGGGTTACCTGTACGCTTGACGGCAGAAGGTACAGCCAATGTAGGACTGACAGCAAACGGAAAAGCAGACATTCGTCAAATGTTCAGTTCACCGTCAACATTTGACATAAATGGTTCACTGCGACCAAGTGCAGCGGTCCAGGTAACTGGCGAGATGGGAGTCGATGCGCATGTTGCCAAGACTGGCCTCAAGATCGTCAACACACTTCACACAAGTACACTTCTCGACGGAACTCTACAGTTGAAAGACGGCAAAATCTTCAACCTTGACTTCCGTCTACCACAAGACAAGATGGAGATTTTCAACGCTGAGTAAGTTGAGCCTTGACAGTTTTGTGATATTGTTTACACAATAAGTGTAGTTTATGATAGACAGACGTCGAATGTTCTGCAAACATTATGGCGACATTTAATTATTTTTATCGTTTTATATTTTTATGTAAGTAGCTGGTCGGCTTGTGTTGTAAGCTGCCTTGTCCAGTTATGATTATAATTGCTCATCACAATGGTGAACAATCACACTACTACTTATTATTTAAACAACGTCGCAAAACGATCAAAAAACTGAACTGATCTGTCTGCAGTTATGAAGATCATGTTTGTAAAAAAATAGTTTCTGAGATGAAATTATGAAATCAGTATAAGCTATCTAAACGAAATGTTTTTTCTTGCTCCGTGTGTGGTCTAATTTACAACGAGAACTAGTCAGTAGATTAGATAGCCGAACGTAACGCCCCGTCAAAGTTGTGTGTAAACGATGGCTCATATAAACTGGATAATAGGAAGCCGAGTCATAGATTAGATTGCTAATCTATGGCTGTGATAGGAAGTAGGCAGAAAACCAAACTACAACAACCAGTAGATCATCTCACGCATGCCATCCGTTTTCAGGCGTTCGCCTTATGGCATCGGCGTCTGTCTATCATCTGCCCAAAAGTTCATCTGTGATAGGGTGCACCAACGTTACAGACGACAGACGGATAGCTGATGCCATAAGTCGAACGTCGGCCAATAAGTGTAGCAACAGAATTGTGATAGCAGCTTTGCTCCCACACCGCAGTGGCATTGGTATTTATTTAAATGTACAGAGTGAGCCAAAACTTAAGATAGCAAAAGCTATGATATTGTTGTATGTGTTTAGTTAATATTTCTGTAGATATTTGTTTGTAGAGTTTTTATGTGATTAATATATTTTTATAGTTTCCCCATTTGTAATGTGCTATTTGCAAAAGTACACACTGCTTGAGCATCACGTGGCTAAAATGTCAGTTTGCTTTTGATACTGTAATTTCAGATCTCATGTGTATATAACGTACCGTGGAGATGATCGCGAACAAACAGTCTCTCCGGCGGAGACGTGGCAATGGAATCGATGCACAAGCTCAGTTATTGCTGAGAAAACTGGGCTCGAACTGTGCGGCGAGTTGTCGCTACCAAAGCAAGACGTGTCGTTAGTACCTCGTGGCGCTGCAGTCGCACGCGTCTACCTCAACAAACGTGACACGTACACAGGCGTCCATTTTGATGCCAGCTACGTTCAGTCGGAGGTCAGTGCCGTTAACGTTATCCACACGACTTGCACGTTGTAAAGTCAAAATTCATGGTTGTATATGTGTTGCATACTCATTCTTCAGCAGTGAAGTCTAATTTTGAACCATTGTTCGTTATTTTTTTCTGTTAAATTTTAACGTTTATATTGTATGTCAAAAGCCACCGTTGCCACTTTTACTCATTGTATGTCCATAATATTGAACGTTCATAATTATTTATCATTACGCCGTATAGCTAATGCACAGTACATGCACACACAAACAAGAAGTGTGACCGCCGGGTTTGGCCGACACGGTATGCCCCCGCCCGCCTCTAATGACACAGGTACAGCATTTTGTTTGCCGAATTAAGAAGAGGCAGAGATGAGACGTACAGACGATGTGAGCTTATGACCTTGACTTTTGACCTTGGAGCTCACCGCGATTGTCGGTCATACGCGTCTTGCTACTTTGTTAGAGTACCAAGTGCAAATTTCGTATATGGCCCACACGGGTCACATATACCATGTCACTTTGTGACCTTGACCTTTAACCTTGAAGGTCATGGCGCTTGCCGCTGCTGTGGGTCTACGTCTTTTATTCGCACACCAACTTTGAAGTTTTTAGGCCTTACCGTTCGGAATATATGGCACATTTAGTGTTTTAGCGTTAGTCGGCCTGTGACTCTGACCTTTAACCTTTTGACCTTGAAACTGGTGCGCAGTGTAGAACGTGTCATGGGGTACCCTTCTGTCAATTTTTGTGATACTACGGCTATTCGTTTTCGATTTATGGGCCATTGAGCCAACACGGCTCAGACTGATCACGTGACCTTGCGACCTTGACCTTTGACCTTGGAGGTCATAACGCCTGTGGCTGATGCGGGTAGTCGTCCTCCATCCGTATACCGAGTTCGAAGTTCGTAGGCCTTGCCATTCGGAAGATATGGCGCACGATGTGGGTCAGCATTAATGGGCCTGGTGACCCTGACCTTTTGACCTTGAAACTGATGTGCTACTCGGATGGGGATTCTTCCTTCCAAATTTGGTCACGCTAGGCCTTTTGGTTCTCGAATTATTCGCTATGTACGCGACGGACGGACAAAAGCAACGCTTATTGCCCCTTTCCTACGGGAGGGGGCATAATAATGGAAGACAATAGTAATGATGCTAACCGCACAGATCGACCTATAACATACAGGTCTGTCAACAGATATTCTGCAAGCCGCTGTAGACTCCCGGCTCTGCTTTCCACACTGCACTCTGTCGTTGCTGAATATGCTGAAGGTAAGGCAAAGGTAAAGGTAACGTGGATTTATATAGCGCCTAGTCGTGAAACCTCTAAGGCCCTCAGGCACGGACAACATAGTTTTACCTGCAAATTACACCATACCTGCCTTTAGCACGTAAGCGTTCACCAAATACAATAATACAATAACAATCGCGCTACCATTGACTTGTGACATCGTCCGTTTAATTGCAGCACACTACTCATCAGTCGACCCAGAAAGGATGAAAGGCTGAGTTACCTAGTTGGCTGACCTATAGCGAATGGTTTACCCACATAAGTGGTCACCCGTTAGCTGTAGGTCGAGCGCAGGACAGGGAAAGGTCGCCGGTCAAAGACCAACGTTCTACCACTGTACCACGCAACCAACTCCACACAGAGCCTACAGCGGCCGAACACAGCCGCTACATCATTAATTAGCACCAAACAGTAGCCTCAATAAGTGCATTATGTTTGGTGATAGCCTAAATCTAGTACAGTCGTGTTTTGTATACAGTCTAACGGCAGTGATGTGGTACGGGTGTCGTTCAACACTCCCGGATCAAGAGTTGACAGAGAGCTCACTGCAGTTTTCCAGCTCGATCGACGGCAACGTCAAGTGCAGCTGGACGTCAAAACGCCGTGGAAGAAAGTGAATGTTCGTGGTTCTTTGATGAACAATGCTACGTTCAAGAAGGCAGTGTTGAGAACGACGCTGGACGAAACAACCGAGTATTCTGTCAGTGCTGAATTGCAGGTAACATGAGTTTTCAGGTCATTTCAGAAATGATATTGAATGATTGGACGGCGGTTTGATTGCAGCTGAATTTTTGTAAGTAAAAGTAAAAGTAAGTACAGTAAACGCGGCCATTTGTATAGCGCATCATCGCGAACACGCCTCTAATGCGCTATTGCTTCCCGTAAGTCGGCGCTGATCTCCAAGCTAGTCCATTCAGCCAGGCAATCAGCGAACACTGCGAGACTACGGCAACGGGCTGGTGTGTCACGCGATATGCCTGTTTACTTCCCCAGCTTTCGTCAGGTGCTCATTTCAGCCTGCACAGAGGGCAGGCTCAGGCTGAGTAGGCCTGGGTGCCTTGTTCCGCGCGGAGGTGGTTTACCCGTCCAAAGACGGTCGGTCACCCACCTAGCGTAGAGTAACTACGTTCATCAGCCGGAACATGTTACCGCTACAAGAAACCGGCAACCTGTCTGTCTTTAATATACAAATTGTGTTATGGTGCTGTGAATAAAAGAAATTATCGCTGGTACTTTCCCCCGAAATTAGAATATTTTGCTCTTGCTTGAATCGCATCATATGCGGCGGCAGACCTGTCCTACTAACCCTTCTGATTACAAACCCATTTCTATCACTCCTGTCCTTCCTCAACTAGCTGAGAAGATTGTGGTTAAACACTGGTTAAGGCCAGCTTTGCTGGTGGAATTGCTCAAGGATCAATTTGCCTTTCGTCCTAGTGGTAGTACCACCAGTGCTCTGGTTAAAATGTTCCCACCACGTGGTTTACATGGCGTTATTCCATACAACTGCCATAGATAGTTATCAACAAGTTACTGGTGAGCCAGTCAGTAAAAGTATGTATAAGACGCACTGCAGCTGTGATGAACAAAGATAAATGAAAAAAAGTCACGATGCGCCGAAAAAGTCGCCATTCGCCAATGAGATGCAGAAGTTACGGGAAACTGAGTATATGAGCAGATAAAGTTTTACGATGATTGCGTGGTTCAGCTACGTGGTAATTGGAATTTGCGAGGCTTAAAACGTTCGTCTGGCTGTCTCGTCTACTGACGAATTTCTTGTTTGTTCGTATATTACGAACGACACGCATAATAAATGTGGAATATTATGCGAGACTGCAGGCGACATTGTTTTGTTATGTTCAATAAAGCAAGTTTTCATTTACAGCAACAATTAAGCCGTAATGACTACTGGCGAAAATGCCTATAGGCCTGCGACAGTATCTAAAAAACTTGCCGCTTGGTATACAGTGTGCGGCTAAAAAACGTCTCTCGACAAAAACTGCAATAACTCGCTGGATATTTTACTACGAAATTTTGTACGATTATTCTCAAAGGTTGACTATATTACTACTGCACATTTTGTAACATTATGTTAATCTATATACACTGTGTCCGGATAAATAGTGGACCCGTACATCCGTCATAGCTCATAGAAATGTTAGCCAATTTAAGTGAAAATTTCACACAATATAGCTTTTTTATTTACGGAACTGCAAATGGAACGTGATTGCTAAATATCATAGAGCTATCGCTTCTTTAACTAGTATAGTGTGGCATGGGTGAGGCTTGTGCTTGTGAATAATCATAACAGGCTGTCGGTCACAAGTAGACTGTAACAGACGCACAAAGTTATGTTGAACATATCCAGTATGATTTGGAGTGATGAGCTATTGTATTTTTATAGTGTTGGTAGTAAGTTGTAATTGTACCGGTGATGAACAGGCTGCTCAAAATCGACGGCAGATTCGCTATACACCGAAGGTTGAAGTGGTCATTCCAGGACGTACGAATATTCTGTTCGATGGAACAGTGATCTACACGCAAGGATCACAAGCAGAGATAAATGTGGCGCTGAAAAACGCTTTCAGAGATCCTGTTACTGCACAAGGTAGGTTAGCAGTTTAACCGGTCTGTTTTCTATACGCTCACCATTGGTTGGGCAAAAGTATGGAGAATGCCGCTTGTTTAAGACGCTTCTTCGTAAATATCCACAGATTGGAGAAAGTGACAGCAGGGGCAGCGTCTGCTAATGGTCGACCACAGTAGGGGTCTGCGGGTCGGGCATTTCTGCTACCCGACCGGACCCGACCCGATGGTATACCCGAATGCTATCAATAGGCGTCAATCCCGCGGGGTACGGGGGACGACGTTCCCCAACATTTGTGCGGCGAGGATGTTCCCTAATAATTTCCGGACCTTTGACACTTGACTACTAGTATATCACACAGTAAACAGTCTGTTTTGCAGCAGATCTGCATCTGTTTTGCATCTTGGCCACTTCAGACTTTTGCAGAAAAGTCTGAAGTGGCCATTTCATTTGACAATTTTACACCAATTAGCAGTAATTCGTTGACTACTGTTTCGTGTTTGCCAAACACACAAACACTAGTAAACGAATTACTGTTAACAACTTTTCAGAAAATTACTGGGCATTATTCCTTACTTACTAAATTACTTACTGCATTAGTTTATCGATATTATTGATAGTGCAGGTACATTATAAGTTGCCTCACTATTGATTTACTGATTTAAACCTCGAGTAGGCATAGTGGTCTCGCAGTAACATTCGTTACTTTGGTCACTCTAATCCTTTTCTGATTGACTGATTGATTGATTGATTGATTGGTTAATTGATTGACTTCACTGTGCTTGGAATATTGATCGTTTGCATCGTGTTTGTTCAGTCTTCAATTCGCTGGCACTAATCACATTGCATGATGATGCAAATTGCAATTAACTTTTTGCGCCTTGGTTTCAAGGTCTTAACTTGCAGTGAGAGCCTAAAGTGCATATTGCCATACCACATACGGCAATGTCCATAAAAGTGAAAGTCATGCTAGAAACACATGATATAAATGGAGGTTTAATTCATCACGAAATGTTCTAAAACGTACGAACGGGCATTTTCTGTAGGTTTAATGAACCGTTTTATTTTCTTCATAGCTTCTAGAAATGTTAGCCGATTTAAATAAATATTTCAGACAATATAGCTGAGGGGTAAAATGCAGTTCAGGGGAAACAGCTGCAGAAACGTAATAAAACTGCAAATATAGATGTAACAAACTGCACTTTATACACATTGTCAAGTTAATGGTGAGTGAAACATCTGTAACTGCAAAAATCACAAAAAGGTGATATCACTCAGAAACACATTGACACATTGACACAAGTAGAATGTAACAGACGCACAAAGTTCTGTCAGGCTATATTAGGCTATTTTGAACATATCTAGTATGATTTGGAGTGATTTCAGGCGATGTGCTGGTGGTTCGATGATCGATGAGTCGAAGAAATTGACGGCTGGAGTTCTTGTTATCAAGCGCCTGGTAGAATTCAGTCAAACTTAATACTTTAGAGTAAAAGCAAAGAGAAGCTTAAATCAGGTGGCACTGGACAGGCAGAAATGGCACTCAATTAACAGTGCAGTAAAACTGTATATATGCAGGTACAATGCGAGTTCGGCAGCGACGAGCGGCTACTAAATACGACGTAGCACTGCAGGTAGGATCTCCAATCTTCAAAGGTTCTCTGAAAGGCTTTACCAACAATGTTCGTAATGGTCGTGGAGGCTCGTCGCGAGCAAGTCGTGCTGACTTCAGCTATCAGTATGACGGTGGCAGAAAGGAACGAATCGTTGTCAACCACAAAGTTCGTGATCGGAGCACGAACAATCTCAATACATACAGCGTGGACAGGTAATCTTTATCAAAAGTATTGTATTTCACTCGTTTCCGACATGATTTATTATACAGCCTGTGTCAAATGGGACGTTTTTATGCGTAAGAATATTTCTAAATAATACTTTTTCTGTGACAGTTGAGCTTCTTGTTCATTAAAAAAGCGTTACTAAACAACTGATAGCTTCAATATTTTGAATAATATTACGCATTGTGGTGTAGCTCGTGGACGTCCACAGTGTGGCCATCTTACAACGGTGAGACAAGTTTTGAACTGTCTTTCAGTCCAAACAGTTTCAGAACAAAGATGGAAGCCGGTTTTGATAGTGTTCGTAAAGTGTCAGTTTTTGTCACGAGTGCCTATGACATCACTGGCCGTGAAAAGAAGGTCAATGGACTTGTCAAGTTTACAGTGCCTTACAAGGTATGTTATCACTGTGACTGTATACGGTGAGTAAACTTTAAAAATTCATTTAAATACGAGGGTCGTTCCATAAATGAGTTACAAACTTTCAAAATGCGAAAATTCCGAAATGTGCGTTTTGTAGGGGATTTAATTCTGAGTACCAGTTGTGAGTTTTATTACGATGACGTCACTGTTATTCGTTTTCGGTGGGTAATAGAACTTGGCGCAAATGTCATTCAGTCTGAAATGCGTCTAATGTATGGTGACAAGAGTTTTATGAGACCAGCAATTCATGTTTAGTGTAAAAAGTTTGCTCGTGATCACGAAAGTGTTGTTGATGAAGAAGCACCTAGTCGCCGTGTTATTAAAATCACTGTCATCGGAGAACGAGTTGTCAATTATGTGTCCTAAATATTTGAACTGATCAACAAATGCCAACTGACTAGACTATTACATATTGTAAACACAATCATCACTACCAGCTGCAATAGATGATTCATTATTCCCATGGCAGTTATTAATTCTTGTTAATTAAGAGAATCTTCAATGTAAATCTGTAACTGTGTGATTTGGTGGTAAACATAGGACTGGAACTACGAAGCGAAGCTGGATCACGTCCACAGTGGCAATCTCTTGCAGTCAAATGCAACGGTCAAGTATGGCTCTATGCAACAGCAATCTGTGGCTTCACTGGATCTTGGACTGAAACGCCAGAACAGACATCCACTCAACGTCGTTGGTGAAGGAAAACTACTATACGACGGCCGTGAGTGGAGTGTGACACAGCAGCTGACTGAGCGTGCCCCGAGAGACTATTCCAGCCAACTCAGCGTCAGGCTGCCAACTGGAACAGTGGCAAACGTTGCCAGCACTTACAAGATGTCTCCGCGACATGAGTTTACCAACGACATCACTATTACCAACATGCAGCCAATTCGAATCAACGGTCACCTTAAGCCTGTGTTAAAGAACATGCAAGCTCGTGTTGATGTCGGCTACCAGGGGAAGTCATACCTGGTAGATGCCAGCTGGATGCATCGAGGCACTGCCAGAGCATTCAACACACGCGCTAATGCAGAGGTGACCGTTGCCGGTCGCACAGCTGGTCTGTCGGCTGACCTTAGTCGTCGTAATGAGCAATTCACTGCCAATATTGAGACCAAATACAACCAGGACAAGAGAATTGCCCTCAGTAGCCAGGTCACTGCCTCAATGCTGACACCTAGATTTCTGGTACGAGTTGAATGGCCCAGAAACTTCTTTGCTGTGGCTGGATCAGGCAAGTATGAACATCAAGACTGGCGTACAACTGATAATGACATCGAAGGCAGTATCCAAATTACGAGTTCACTGCCAGGATTTGAAAAACTGGAAGCCAGCTTTTCACATGATCACAATGTAAATGGCTTCAAGACGACCGGTGAAGTTGGGTGGCCAACAAACCGCAAACTTGCTGCCGTGCTGACTGTAAATCAGGCTCAAGTAGAGTTGACACTGAACACACCTTTCAATGGCTATGAGTCTATTAAAGTGGAATCTACGTACAGTGTGAGAGGTGTTAGTGGAACGCTCGACAGCCGTATTCAGTGGAATGATCGTCAGATGTCTCTGGTAATGCGAGGAGACGCCAATCAGCCAAGCAGAATGGTCACCAGTTCGGTTCGGTTTACAAGTCCATTCTCTGGATTCGAGTCACTGTCAGCGAACTTTCAGTACAGGGTCAACGGTGCTACACGTCGCACAAATGCAGGATTCAGCTGGGCTCGAGACAAACAGGTATGTTCATTGTTACCTGCAGGACAGAACGCCAGTAGGCTATTGTTTTACTCATTGGTCGAAACTTTGGTTTTTACCCCACGGTAACATTTGAACTTTATCAACTTTTTCAACTTTGCCAGTGCACGGCTGTGTGTTTACAGTATCATTGTAATCATTTGCACCGAAAGACCAAAATGACTTACTGTGTGTCGAGCGAGACGTTAACCCTTTAGAGTCTAGAGGCAATTATTGTGCCACATCAAATATTATGAAGTTGGTACACTGGCCGTTGATGTGTGGGCTGTTACATTTGGTACAGCGAGTAGGGGACTGGGTGGGGCCCCAGCCCGCCCAGGGCCCTCCTCGCTGTACCAAATGTAACAGCCCACCCATCAACGGCCAGTGTTCCAATCACCGTATTGCTGTATATTGGTCCGTTGCTCTGCGGTTTTAATGTGGCCATAAAGGGTTAAACAACCTTACTCGCTCACTCAACACAGCTCAAACACTCAAAATTTGGAATTTTGGCGGTAAATTTGTCTTTAAGGGGTCATTAGCTGGCGAGATTCTTACGAAATGTTCAACGTTTATGCGCCTATAACATCGTGACCTTGAAATCCAGGTTAGGGGTCACTCATCCTTCGAATTAATGCACGATCCATACATCGCTGAAATCTAGAGACCCGGGGCTATCTTTTTGCCGCTGATAGTATCGTCTATCTTCATTTGTTTCTACAAAGTAAACTGCAAAAAAGCTAGTGTAAGGTGGTGCGTTACGGTAGTTAAAGGGTCATCGAAATTGGTACCAGTTGAAAGCCCAAATGCAATATCATATTAGTCTTCTGTTGTAACTGTGTACCTATCTTTCATCGTTTCAGAGTTATGATAATTTTACCCACTCCAGACTCGTTAGAAGCCTTCATTTAGGGTGTTCTCCTGGGACTGTGATATGAAAGTTGGCCTAGTTCGAGAATGCGAATTTTATGAATTTTTATGTGTGCACGCAGGTATCAGTGGTGATTACGATGGCACATCAGCGCAGTGGGTGGTCAATAACTAACAATGGCGAAATGACGGTATTGACGCCGTTTGATGGCTACCGCATGTCGAAGTTGAGTTGGAATCACGAGAACTCTGCTGACACGTGGAAATGTCATCACGAGATAGATGTCAGTTCACGCCAGTTTACTGTCGACGTCGACGTTAGCCGTCGTGTGATGGGTGCAGTACGCAGACTGTCAGCAAAGATTGCATTCCAAACTCCAGCAAATGTGGCCACCTGGCTTCAGAACCTCAATGCCGTCATTGACTACCAGTATGACATGCGTGCCTGGAAGAGCAGTGGTGTAACTAACTTCCGTTGGGGCCGGTATGCATTTGGACATGAACACGAGGTCAATATTGAACCGTATACAACTTTTGTTACTACCGCCAAGCTTACTACTCCATTCTCTGGCTTTGAGGAGTTAGGCATCGGACTCAACAATAGCAGACATGGTAACCAGTGGAGAGCCAACAATGAAGTTTTGATGGGACGCACTGGCAAAGTAACTTTGGATGGCTCACTCAATTACAACGGTTACAACTATAACGGTATGATTAGAATTACAACACCTATTCGTCGTATAGAAAGCATTGTTGTCAATGTGCGCAATGCGCAGCAGCATGACGGTGTGTGGGCTTCTCATGCTGACGTCCAATACGCTCCCGGCAAAACCATGTCAGTTGACAGCAAGATTGGTCTGGGAAGCCAGAAAATGATTGAACTGGAAGCAGCAACTCCTTTCTCCTTTTTACGCCAAATGAAATACAAGGCTGGTTACTCTGGAACGTGGAGAAACTTTCGTGCTTCCACAGAGCTGCAACATAACATGCTTGGGCGTATCACAGCAATGACGACACTTGATGCAAACATCTTACGCAGAATGAACGGCCAGCTGATGATTCGTACACCATTCGAGGAATTCTCATTACTGAGAGTAACAGCTCGCCACACACGGGAATCTCATGAGCACATGGTAACAACTGCTTCGTGGCAGTTAAACCGGTACCAGGGTTCACTGTTACATGATGTGACTGCCCGCAGCTGGACTGACTTTGACTCTCGCAGTGAACTGGAATATCTCAGTAACCGCAAAATCGAACTGGATCTATCATTCCATCTTGATCCAAAAATCATAGTCATGGCAACACTTACAAGTCCGTGTGAGCATGCACGACGAATCTCCTTCTCTTTCAGTCAAGAGGGCTCGTTAGACAACTTTCGCAACAACTTTACTGCATCATACAATAGACGGGAAATTACAGGAAGCAGCGAGTATAATGCTGATGGATCCCGTATGAAGTTTGAGCTGCGTACACCATGGAGAGCTTTCAGATCATATAATTTTCAGCACGCCAACAAGCCTGGCGACTCATTTGTAGGTTGGAGGAATTCTTGGTCTGCTGAATCTAACGGACAAAGGCAGTCTGGTGGGTCAGAATGTGACTGGAATGGCAACAGACTTGACGCACACGTTACATGGAACATTCCAGAAGAGTACAGCATCAGAATATCACATACAGTCAATTCAGTTAATCATTTCTCTAATAATATCATCATAAAGTTAGCAGGTGATCAAATTACTGAAGCATTACAATTCAGGAGAACGACAGACAAGATTGATTTGCGGCTTAACCTGGCAAGTAGTTTCAGCGGGTATGAACGTATGCAAGCAGTGTTTGGACATGAACTGTCTGACGGAGGCTTCACGACAACTCTCAGTATTTCCACTCCCTTCGTCGGCTACGACAGGTTCCATGCCAACCTCGTATTCAATGGTGAACTGCAACATTTCACAGCATCATCCACTGTACGGCTCCCATTTGACGGTTATGAACGTTTCTCTGCGGAACTATCTCATAATGGTGGCATATCAAACTTCAGCACGAATCTGGAAATACGAACTCCATTTAGTGACTACAGTACCTTTGCAGTTGGTATCAAGCATGAGCACCAGGATGGTTTGAAGACTTCCATCTCCGTGCAGACTCCAGTTCAAGGTTATGAAAACTTGCGTCTGAGTTTACTAAAGACGGGTGACGTAAAACATATGCAGCTGCAAGCTGAGCTGACGACGTCAATTCGACAGCTGGAGCGGACGGCGCTGAACTGGAGCCATAACATCAACAGACGTGCCATTCAGCTGAACGGACTGCTTGAAACTTCCATTCCTGGTTACTCTAAATTTGGTACTTCGTGTGAATTCTCTTCTTCTCGAAGAAACTGGAAATGGTCAGCGTCAGCTGAGACGCCATTTCGTGGATATGACCGATGGACGGCTAGCATAGAACACACCAAAGATGCCAGCGGCAATGGGTTTAGGACAGTTGTTCAGGCGACAACTCCTATCAACAACTACAACAACTTCGCTGCAACGCTGTCACATTCTGGAGAATTGTCACAGTTCACGAGTCAACTGCGAGTTAACGTACCATTCCGCGAACTACAGCAGATTGATGTGACTCTCACACATCGTGGAGCCAGTCCCAGAGATTTCGCAACATCGCTGTCCGTTGAATATGCTCGCAAGAAGATGGAACTAGAAATGGCGTTCAAGATGGGACCTGTGCGACAGACAGAGATGAACTACGAGGGAAGCTTCAGACTAGTTGCTCCTTGCCCATACGTCAGAGATTTCAGTATCACTGCGTCACACAATCGCAAGCCTGAAATTAATACTGGAGCTCTCAAAATCACATTCAATGGTGAAGAAAAGGTTTGTACTGTCATTAAATTAATTAATAATTATAACGCATAAAAATCCGTGATAATGTGGCATGCTTGCTGCTGCCGCATTGTCAGTTTTTTTGCATTAACTGTAGAAATTTCATTTTTTGTAGTCAGTTTATTTTAAGGATAACGTATTTAGTACTAAAGGATTTAGTACATGTGTTAGCATGGTGTAATGGTGTTTCAGAGAAGTAAATATAGATTTTGTACAATCTACGTTTCCGAGATTTCTTAGTTGTTTAAATCCTAAGTAAACTGTGCCAGTGTCATTACGTTTCCAATATTTAACCTATTTTATGTTTAAATTTTGGCATCTTACGAATAGTCGTGTAAACAGTGCATGTGGTAGCGTATGTGCACTTTAAGGGGTGTTTATAGCGACACAACTCAACTCCACTCGACGTCGAGTTGAGTTTCGTCGCTATAGACGCTTCGCCGACACAACTCAACTCAACTCAACTAACCCAGTTGAACAGCGTACAGCCAAGTCAGTCGTGTTTTTGTTTATGACGTCACGACCTACAAACTGAGTCAACTGGGTCACTACGTTTATTGATAGGTGACAGTTGTTCACGCTGTGAACGTGTCGACAACTCGACGTCGAGTTGAGTTGAGTTGTGTCGCTATAAACACCCCTTTAGTAATTTAAATAAGGACATAAGAAAATGATCAGAAATGTGAAGAATAGGATTGAAATTACGAAGAAATCTCAGGGAAAACGAAGATTGTACAAAATCCACATTTTTGTAATTGTAAGTATGTAAATAAGTGAGCAACATATAGGGCCATTGATATGAATCAGGCTGAAGCTGACTGAGAAATGTTTAATGAGACTACCTGACGCTGAGCAGCTGTTGTTCCAGTCCAGTAAGAAGAAGACATTCCGTTTTGAAGGCCTTGATGCGAAGAACTTAAATGGCGTTAATTGAGGAAAAACTCATTCCGGTGTTTTTAAAGGTTAATTTTAATCAATATCAGTTGGATAGTTGGGTGAAATGAAAAGTTTACCGGCGGGCCTGCGCGAAGCGCAGCTATGCCGGTACTGCGTTTACTCAGTGGTCGGCGAGACTAGCCCGTGCCAAGTTATTGCTGTCCAACGTTGTCCAACAGCGTGTCATATGCAATATGGCAGTACTGACTTATGAAGTGTACTGTACATCTACATGTACATGGGCATATCTCAGCCGACACATCAGGTTGCGCAATAATTGTGCATAGAGGTTACGCTCGTCGACATTTCTTGTGCTGGTATGGTATGGTATAGTAGAGTTTAACGTCCCACTCGACACATTATAGGTCATTTCGGAGACGATTTTACGGGTCACATGACCCAACCAACAGTGTCATAGCACTGAAGGACGATGGTTAGTCAACCACGTCAAGGTCCAATCCTACCAGTTTCAGCTCACTAAAAGGTAAAGAGAAGGATGTAAGCA